>JABLTN010014676.1_pt1 | contig 90927 bp, 78 predicted proteins | sample 7160141 | NCBI WGS metagenome assembly JABLTN01 (sample SAMN14651226, study PRJNA627086) | human gut metagenome | isolation source: feces | host: Homo sapiens | reverse complement strand
TTGCGCCGATGGTACTGCAATGCAATGCGGGAGAGTAGGTAGCCGCCTTCTTTTATCAAGAGCCTCAGATTTCGAAAGATTTCTGAGGCTTTTTTCGTTTTCCTACAGTTTATTTTCGCTGTTTTTTGCTTGATATACGTCATGTAACTATGTTATAAAGTGTTTAAAACATTAAAAAAGCGCTGATAATCAGTCTATTACTTGCATATCTCGATTTTTTTTTGTATCTTTGCAATCGATAAGAATAAGGATATCATCCGTATCTCTCTTTTGAGTATGCTGGTATCCGTTAAGGTATCTAACGGAACTGAGGTGAGCAGCCTATCTTTTTCTCACAAGTTGCCACCGCGAAATCACTGATGTTGTAGTTCAGCTTTTCAGGTTCCATAAAACAAAAAATATGAAGAGAATAACAATGGTATTAGTCAGCATCTTGATGCTGATGATGAAGGTAAGTACAGCGTCGGCTGATACGAATGTAAATGTATCCTCTACTGATGATTTCGATTGGACTCCAGTGATGGAAGCGATTATCCAGGTAGAGAGTGAGGGTAACCCCAAAGCAAAGAGTGGAAGTTCTGTTGGTGTTATGCAGATTACTCCTATCTTAGTGGCAGAGTGTAATGACATTTTAAAAAGACGCAAGAGCAAGAAGCGTTTCACATTGTCTGATAGATTCAGCATTGCAAAGTCTAAGGAGATGTTCCTCCTGATTCAGTCTGTCCACAATCCTCTGAATAGCATCGAGCACGCAATTCGTGCTTGGAATGGTGGAAACCATTATAGTGTGAAGAGAACACAGCGCTATTTTGAGAAGGTCATGAATCTTTTGAAAAAGTAATTGATTTTTGATATGTCCGATCTATCCTTCCTGGATGGATCGGATTTTTGTTTGTTCCCTATACTCATTCTCTTTTCCCACTTTTATTCCAGTTTCTGCTTTTTATCATACTTTTTCTCTATTTTTATCTGCTAAAACACACTTTTTTGCCTTTAAATGTTAAAAACGCGTTAAAAAGATAACTTTTTGCTAGAAATGTTTGGCGGTTAACAAAAAAAGTAGTACCTTTGCACTCGCAATTCAGAAATGAGTTGATAATATCGCGGTGTGGAGCAGTTGGTAGCTCGCCAGGCTCATAACCTGGAGGTCGCATGTTCGAGTCCTGCCGCCGCAACAATGATCGGGTAAGAAGTTGGTTTCAACATTCTTATCCGATTTTCCGTTTTAGAAACGGGACTTTTTAGATTTAGCAGATGTTTAATATCATTGGCCAGTAAAACGGACAATGAAAAAAAATGAATGCAAAAGAAATCGATTTTTTGAGTTCGCGTGAAATAGTAGGATTCACGCTTCCTGTGTTGCATACCAAGGGCGGGTACTGGTATGTTGACTTTTATGCTCGTGACCCAGTTTCCGGTGTAATGAAGCGCAAGAAGTATATGCTCAACAAGTATAAGTCTGATCATAAAAAGCGTATGATGGGCAGTCTTCTTATTCACAATATTACTGCGAAATTGACAGCAGGATGGAACCCATGGGTGAATGCTGACCAGTCGCGCCAATTTACGGAAATACCAATAATTTTTAGTAGATATAGAGATTATATTAAGTCAATGACTAATAAAAAGTCGATGAAGGAAAAGACCTCTATTGACTATCTCAGCCGCCTCAAGATGCTCGAAACCTTCATAGAGGAGTGTAGGAGTATCAAATATGCTTATCAGATAGACCGAGCCTTTGCCATTGACTTCCTGGATCATCTGATGTATGATCGTGATGTATCAGCTACAACCAGGAATAACTATCGTTCCTGGTTTGTCTCGTTCGGTACTTGGCTGATGGATCGAAAGTATATTTCCGAGAATCCTGCCATCGATATTCGCAATATTGCGCAAACAGAGAAGTTCCGGAATCCATTGACTCCTGGAGCTCTCAAGAAGATGAAGGATTATCTCTATACTCATGACAAGCATTTCCTTCTGGCTTGTCTCTTTGAGTATTATACTTTCATCCGTCCGAATGAGTTGACCCAGATAAAGATCGGAGATGTATCTATCAAGAATCAGACTGTCTTTATCAGTTCTGCCATCAGTAAGAACCGCAAGGACGGAATGGTTGCCCTTAATGATGAAATCCTGAAGCTGATGATAGAACTGAAGATCTTCGAGCATCCTAGCCATTGCTACATTTTCGGAAAGAGTCTGAAACCTGGTGAAAAGAGAGCGGCTTATAATCAGTTGCGAGTAGAGTGGGGCAAGATGCGTGATGCCATAGGCTTTCCTAAGGAGTATCAGTTCTACAGTCTGAAAGATACCGGCATTAGAGACTTAGCCAATGCTCAAGGTATAGTTGTTGCTAAGGAGCAGGCACGACACTCTGATATATCTGTGACTAATCGCTATATCAAGAATCAGATGAAAGTAAACGAGGAGACTAAGCACTTTAAAGGTGGGCTTTAGTCTCCTCGGAGATTACGACATCATGTAAAAGTAGCCAACGAAGATTGGCTCTATCTGGTCATCCTTGACTTCCAACTCGATTTTTTCGCATACATATTTCTTGTTATGTATGATGTAGGTGTTGGAAGGATCAGGGATGACTTCGCTTTTGAACTTAACCTGGAGACAGTTCTTGTTGTCGATCTTGAGACCGTTATCATGTAAGCAGCCTAGAGTAACAACATCATTAGTCGATTTCGTACAAATCGACAGAGAGTAAGGATACTTTTCTTTAAATGTACCTCCTCCGTTCCCACCAAACCCTCCTTCGGTACTACCACAATATTCTTTATTTATTCGGTAGTCGGTTTTGAATTTTGGCCACCTAGACTTCGCTCTAACCCAACTAAATTTTTTGCCATCTTGTACTTCTCCTGGAATAATGATGAATATATTCATGCATTCCTGATCATCTTCGGATTTGTCGAGTGTTGACTCATCGTCTATCGCATCCTGCACGGATGTGTAGCTGTAGCCGTCATCATCAACATCGCACTCCTTTGAATCCGGCTCCTTATCATTAGGTATTGAAAGAAGGCATCGCTTCTCGTAGTAATTATCTTCGCCTATGACTGCTGTTTTGAAATTGATATCTTCTACAACTTGTGCTGCAGGAGATATGTTAATATCAACATAATCATCAGAAGAACTGTCCCTGATTAATGGGGACCAAACGCCTGCCAGCTGCCATGTTTTCGAACCGTCCTCATTCTCTACATATATGTAGTAACTACCATTACACTCAATGATAGTCTGTCTTTTTTGTTTTTTAGACCATGACTGTGTTGTCCCTTTGAACTGATTTTGCGGGTCCCAGGTACCTGTACTATGGACTATTTTAAAATTCTCGAAGACTTTTTTTGAAATAACTTCATAGTTATCTCTGTTTGCAGAATCACCCAGATTATACTCCAGATTTGCTGTAGATGACGTGGAGAAGGATCCATCTTCATCGTAATCCGTAGTGTATTCATCCAAAGGCTCGATCTCTACAGAATCTGCGGTTGTCAGTTCTGATGCATTGATAACAGAGCAGGTCTTCCTGATATCATCAAAGACGATGGTGGCATTGAACAGCTTGCGGAATTCCTCTATAAAGGTATAGCTTGACCAATGAGGTAGTGCTTTACGGAGTTCTCTGGTCTTGTAAGCTGAAGCAATATACAGGAGATTCCATGGTTTGCAGTCAAAGTCATTGCGCTTGAGCGTATATCCTTCGTACTCCAACACCTTGCGAAATATGTACATCAGGTTGGGCTGAACAGCCAAGTTCATGACAAATGGCGCATTGTAGCCGATGAACTGCTTAGTTTTATCCACTCCAACAAAATTAGCAATCATATCATTTGTTTCGTCCCGTACAGGTACGAAACACCATTTACCTTCTACTCCCAGGAACTTCGACTTATCTTCATCAAGTCTATAGATGTCATTGATCTTTTGAAGGTTTTTAAATCCCTGAGACCAGCCCTTGTCGACAGTATAACCAGGTTTGTCAGCTGTGCCAAATGTTGCGATTTCATCGATATAATGCTTGGTCATCCTGTCATTATACTTGATGCGCGACTTTCCGCCAACAATTTGTAGCTTTATTTCTGATTCCGTTACACTGATGATGGTTCCTACACCCGACAGAATTAGGCGACCGCTCACGTATAGTTTGCAGTCATCGAACTTCTGGGTAGCCTTTGATACGTCGAATCGGCTCACATTGTGGAAAACTCTACGGTTATCCATAATCGACATAGGAAAATTGATATCGTATGAATATTCTCCATCGTCCGTGACGTATTGGTTGGCGTATGTTAACTTGATGGATTGGCTGGCAGCCGGATAGGCTGCCATACCATTAATAACACATGTAATCATAGACTATTTGTTTGATTTCATTTTCTGATATTGACTCCATTTGCGGTCGAAACCATCTGGACCCGTAATGACCACGTATGATTTGATGCCCAGGTTGAGCTGTTCATTGAGCCTTTCAATGGTTGAACTCACGTTATCGAGAGATGTACCTACCAGTTCGTTGTCTGCATTAACATTGACAACAGGTGCAACAACGGCAGCGCTGCCAGTTCCCATTGCACGACTTACGTCTTGGGCTGTGAGCGATGCCACGGTATTATTGCGCTGTGCTACATCGATGAGCCGAAGGGCAGGAAGGAGCTGAGGATTATTCACAGCGTTATGATTCGCCACGAACTCGCCTGCATGAACCACGCCAGCTTCTTTCTTCCAATGACCGGGACCAGTGAAACCGCCCTCATAATATCCTGCTGCCTCTGCCTGATGCTGTTTTTTTATTGTGGCAATCTGAAGCATACCTGCAGCAGTAGCGAGTCCGGCGGCTATAGGGGCGATGATGTAGCCCACTGTAGGGATTGCTGCAGCTGAAGAGTAGGCATTGATAGCCGACATAGCGGTAGAAGCGACTGCCTGAGCAATCTCTATTTTCATCGCTTTCTTGTTAGCTTTAGTCTTTGCCGCAGAAATCTCCTTGTCTCGTTTCGCTTCGAGTCGCTTCTTCTTGGCAGAATTATTGCCGGCCGCAGAAATCTGCTTGTCGTAGTTCGCCTGAATCTTGGCTACCTCCAGGTCGGAACATGCCTGAGAGTAGGCTGAAGCTGCTCCCATCATACTGCTGATACTACTGAAGGCTGCACCTGCGACGGCCGCAATCTCCTGGTAGGTTTCTTTATTCATCTGCTTCTTGGCATCCTGATACGCCTGTTCGCTGATTTTATCCTCCTCGCGAAGCTTCTGAAGATTGTCATTAACCATCTTCTGCTGCTGGATGGCAGCAATGGTGCCTCCGGCAATGGTGGCGAGATTATCAGATCCGAGCGAACCGCTACGGTCATCGCTCTGCCTTGTCATCTTCTTGGCGGTATCGAGAGCGGTGTTTGCATCTGTTCTCGCCTGGTCCTTAGCGTCCGGCTTGTATGATGCATACTTGTTAGCGATGCCCATCTTCATGCGCTGATATTCCTCTTCGCTTACGAGACCAGCCTTGTGAACCTCGTCCAGTCCTGCAAGCTCCAGCTGCATCTGCTGCTCGTTGCTCAGGGTAAGATATTCCTGCTTGAGCTGCATCAGTGCATCGTCATGCTGCTTCTGACGATCATACTGATGCTGTTGTTCGCTTCGCTCAATCTCTCGGGCTATCTGCCAGTACTCGTCAGAGGTCTTCAAATAGAGGCCCTGCTTTTCCTTGAGGAATGTCTGGTCGAGCTGGAAGAGGGCTTCATTGGTTGCACTCTCGTTATGATAGAGGTCGGAGTCCTTATTGTAATATTCGGCAGTGATGGCCTGCTCCGCCACCTGTCGGTCATATTCCAGTTCCTGAAGGTCTTGCGTCTGCTTGCGCTCATAATCGGCAGAGATCTTCTCTTTCTGGGCATTCAGACGCTTGTACTCCTCACTCTCAGCCTCTCCGTATTTGCGAAGGATGTCCATGCGCTGCTGAAGTCCCTGCTCCTTAATCTTCGCCATGCGGTCGTTGTATTCTGCCAGGCGAATCTGACCGGTAGAGTAGAGGGTAGTGGCTTCCAGCTGCTGAGCCTCGGTACTTTTCTTGGCATCATCCAGCTCTTTTTTGAGGTCTGCCTTTCGCTTGATTTCTGCTTTACGTGCAGCAGCTTCACGCTTCTTTCGCTCCTTTTCGGCTGCTTTACGCTCCTTCTCTGTTGTGTAATGACCGGTAGAGCCCGTTGTTCTGTTCGTTCCTGTGCTTTTGCCTAGGAGATTCCTCTTCTCTTTCTTTTTATACAGTTTCTGAAGGTTTGCATTCTTTCGGAGTTCTGTATTATAATAGGTCTCTTCAGCATTGAGTTGCTGTTGCAGGCTCAGGTTTTCCTTGAGTCTCTGTGTATGAATCTTCTTTTGCTTCTCATTACTCTTTAATGCATCATTTTGTTCAATGAGCTGTCCGGTAAATGCGTCTGCCACAGCTTCGCTTTCATATCGTTCAGGATGTGACTTACGTTCGGCATCAACTGCTTTAAGAGAGTGGCGTATTTTACTTTCTTTAAGTTTCAACTCCAGTTTCTTTTTGTTGATTTCAACCTTGCGCTCATATATAGCTTCTGCCATCGCCGCGTTCTCCAGCTCTTTGATATAGTTCTGGATTGCAATCTGGTTGTCATTATAGAGCTTTCCTTCCTTGGATATAGAAGCATGATACTCCGGAACCAGTTTCTGCATGGCTGCGATAGCTTGCCTGCGCTCATCTACGGTGTAGACGTTGGAATGGATAACTTTGTTAAGCATATCCACTTTGTTGCGTTCATCAAGAGTTGCATCAGATACTTTCTTGGCGAGACTTGCCTGTGCTTCCGCAACCGCCCTGTTGTTCTTTGCTTCTTGTGTGCTGTTACGCATAGCTTCATTATACGAAGTAAAGGCTTTAACAGCTCCATAAACCGCAACTCCTACCACCGTAAGAACGGTGGCGAGTGCGGCCCATGGATTAGTAAGACTGGCTAAGCGGGCTGCCCTCATTACAACGATATAGCCTTGCACGCCCTTTGTTAAATACGCCCATGTAGCCTGCAGGGCTACCATGGCAGCACGCAGAAGGGTTGTTGTAGCTATATATGCTTTGTCTATGGCAGCTGCGTATGTAGTAGCTGCTGCTTTTAGCTTGATGGCTATAGTTTCCTTATACCAAAGAGCCGTGCAGACAGCGATGGCGGAACCTATTATTGTGAGCTGTTTGACGTGGGTGAACGTAAAAGTTATCAATGTTGATAACACATGTATGCCTATGCTCAGGGTAGAGATGGCATATCTGGTTACTGGGATGAGCTGTTCACCCAGTTCTACAGTGAGGTCTTCAAAACGTTTCTTTGCCTTATCCAGCTGGGCTTGCACAGTATTGTTCTGGACATTGAACTCATTGATGACACTTGTGCCTGAAGCGTATGACTGGGTAGCGAGATCCTGTGCAGTTCTTACCTGGTCCAGATGTGAAGCTACTGCAGAGAGAACGCCAACGGCACGAGTACCATTCAGCTGCATCTCTTCAAACATAGGAGCCATTTCAGCAAACCCACCTCTAGACTTCATGGCAGAAAGGAATGTCATCAATCCCTCATTTGCATTGGTCTTCATCAAGTTTGAGAACTTCGTGACTTCTACACCGGCAATCTTTGCGAATTTAGCCGGTTCCTGATACATCTTGGTTATGAGCTGAGAGAACACTGTTGCAGAGGTTGCCTCTTCCTGCATATTCTGATCGAGTGCAGAAGCAAGACCCATCAGTTGCGCTTGAGTCATGCCTGCCTGGATGCCTACACCAGAAAGATCGGCGGTGAAATCGACTATATATCCGGCATTGGCTGATGAATTCTGGGCGAGTTCATTGATGGCAGAACCAGTGGCAAGCATAGCTCCACGGAGTCCTTTGGTCTTATCTTCCCCGAACATCTGGGCGAGTTTGCCAATCTTGTCTACCGCTCCTTTTCCCAAGTCATCGGCGAGCGAAACGTTAATCTTGTCGGCTCCATCAACAAACTCCTCAATCATATCCTTGCTGGTGATGCCCAGACGACCGGCAGAGCCTGCCAGTTCGTTGAGCTGTTCGCGGGCTGTACGGGTGTCCATGCGCTTGAAATCTTCGTTCATCCGGTGAACCTCTTCATCGGTCTGACCTGTATATTTGCGGACGTTTGCCATGGATTCCTCCATATCGGCATAGGCTTGGGCGCATTTTCGGATGGTCATAGAGAGTCCTGCGTATGCAGCGATAATCTGCGATACAGCTCCCCAGTTGGTATTGAGCACGTTAACGAAACGAGACCAAAAACTTGTTGTTTCTCTTGACTCGCTATTGATGGCATTCATCTCTCGCTTAACCTCTTTGAGCTTTTGCTGAAGCTTTTTCCATTCCTCAGAATTACGCTCGACAGCTCCTGAGCGTAGCTGCTTTTGTACTGTTTTCATTACAACAGACAATTCTTTATATGAGGCAGAAGAAAGATTGTTTAATGTTCTATTCACCTGCTCTTGGCTGGTTCGCAATGTCTTGAGTGAAGCATTTATTCGATTTATCTCTTTATCGAAAGCCTTGGTGTCATCTCCTTTTTTGAATGCATCAGTCTTTTTTTGCTTAACTTGTTCGAGCTGCTTTTCAAGCAATGCGATAGTCTGTTTTGCTTGTTTGTCATCAAGCAGAACCCGGCCTATGAATGTTTGTGTACTGTTTGCCATAAATGATATTTATTATAGTTTTCTGCAAAGATAAGAATAGCTGAAAAGCTATAAAAATACCATAAAAAAGCCATCGAATGCAACTGTATTCGATGGCTGTGTATATATTAAAGTATTACGCTGTCTTTATTTTGGGATTTTTCAAGAGCTGCATAATTTCTGAGAACTCTTGCAACTTTATTCCTTAAGTTAATTGTATTGTCAGCAAACACAAATTCTTCTTTATCTATACTATGATTTGATACCAATACTGAATATGAATTGCCGTCCTTGAAGAATAAAGACAAGTTATTGTTTGGGCTATACATATCCTCTATTGTAAGCTTTGGCTCATCTTCCATACCCTTGTGAGGATAAGAAGAAACATGCTTCCCCATCCTGTTAAGAGTATGGCCAACACCTAGAGTGATGAAAGCTGCAATAGCTGAGAATATCAATATACCTACCATAATTCTAAAGTTTGTTATTATCTTTGTTGCAAATATAATAATAAAAATCAGAATATGCAAGTTTTTTATGTTAAATCTTTGCTTTAACCTTGTTATTTAACTACATCTATGTATCTCGAGTAGTTAATCCTGGAATGAGGGTTGAAGTTGACGATTTGAACCTTATATCCTTTTGTCCCCCAGCGCCACCACAGAAACTTGTGCTTGTAGGTTCTACTCACGATGGTGATGAGACTGTCACGGCTGGAGTACTGGCATAACCTGCCAGGGATGTCTATATGCAGTGATAGCCATTTATCATGGTATGAAAATATGGAATCCACCGTATTGGGTATAGGTTCTATTCTTATCGTATCTGTAGTAGAAGAGGATAGAGTATGGATGGCTTTAGCATCCTTGATCTTTATCTTGAGTTCCTTGATCAGCTTGGTATCTGCCAGGTGCAGCTGCTGCAGTTCTTTATACTTAGCTTGTATGGCTGTGTTCTGCGCTACCGAAAGAGTGTCACCCAATTTATCGTATTGGATATCATAGCTGATGCTTGCCACGTTTCCTTTCTGCCGTTCTATCTCTTCTTGTAGTTCTCCGTTCTTGTAAGCTGATCGGATAAAGGCAGCCGCTGTTATGATGAACAGGGCTGCCAGAAACATGATAATGGTTCTTTGATTTTTCATTGTTATGCGATATCTTTATATTCCTCGATGGCGTTAAAACAAGGACACATCTTTTTCCATTTTGACTTATCTGTGCCCCAAATATCCCGATGTCCCATAATCTTTGCATCAGGGAACATCTGTTTAAGCTTATGCAGCAGGAGGGTCAGTGCATCCTTCTGTTCCGGTGTGCGGTTATCTGTAGGTTTGCCATTGGCATCGATGCCGCCCATATAAGCCACATTGATAGCTGTGGAGTTGTAGCCTTGCACTCCATTGCTTACCTCCTCGATGGCGAGAAGCTGGTGGGTACCGCCATTCGTGGTGATGACATAGTGATAACCAGGATTCTTCCACCCTTTCCGGCGGAACTCAGCCTTGAGGTCATCGATAGTCTGCTTCTGCGAACCTGCTGTGCAGTGAACGAAAATACGTTTAATCTGTCTCATTTTTATTGTGATTTAAAAATTTGTCTTTAAATTCGGCGAATTTCGCATCGATGGCGATGCCAACTCCGAAGATGGAGCCTGCGTACATAAGTGTCTGGGCAAAATACCAGAGCACGTTGTCTGTCACATCGTGAGATTGCGATGTGAAGTAACTGATATAAACCAGTATGATAGCGAGGAGTAGCGATACTACTGCCGATCCGTACTGAATCCATTCTTTTGTATTCTTCTGCATGATAATGTATCTTTTTAATTCACTGCAAAGATACATAGGGTAGGGGATTAATAAAAATACGAGACCGCCCCAGACGATCTCGTATTATGATACGTTTAGAGTTCTCTTGCAAGAACTTCTTGGGCTATCTGCTTGGCTTGTATTCTCCAAGCCTGATAAGCTTCGAACTCTGCTTCGTGGCTTTCATCTCCATCTCCTCGATTGGCTAAGATTGCCTCTACCTGATTCTGGCTGTATTTGGTGCGTACCAAACCTGCAGTGAAATCATCGTAAGTAGCAGACTTAGCCTGAATCTTGGTAGATCCATCTGCTTCATCGCCATCGTAACTGAAGGCGGTTATAACCTCGGATTCGGAAGCTTCAGCTTCTGTATCTGAAGTACCAGAAGTCTCTGGATGATAGTTTTCTACTTTTTGCTCACCAATGTAGAGCAGGAAATGTTCATCGTCAAATTTGACGAAATTCTTGCGAGATAAATATACCTTTTTCATCGTTAAGTGAATTTATAGAACTTCTTTTTAAACTTGTTGTGAAGTTCTGCGACCACGGTGGAGAATGGAAGTTCATCACGACAGAAGTCATTTAGGGCTTGATCTATGAGAATCTTGGAACCTGTATATAGATAGTGCTCTACCGCTTGCCAGACCTCGCTTTCTCCCTCAAAATGGTCGATGATACGATAGCGAAGTGATAGACGCTTCTTAGGTATCTCTTTGCTGACCATATGAGTGCTGCCATCGGCAGCGGTCTCTTCTACCTGTACGACCTCTTTTTCTATGACTGAGTCGTCAACCTTGTAATCAATCACCTGGATGAGAAATTTGTTCTCATCCTGACCCTCACGGCAGATAATGTCCTCGATGGATTGCTGCTGTGATTTTTCCATTCCCTCGAAAGGCACACGAGATTTGCGAGCCTTAACGAGTTTTCCGAATCTTTCCATACCGATTTTTTTATATAAGTTTTTTGAATTGGCGTGAATTCCTAACCCAAGGCGTGAAGCTGCCTTGAGTTCTATTTGTCTCTGTGTAAACCCATGTTTGCGAAGATTAGCCACCTGCTTGCAGAGATCATGCTTAAACCGTTTTCGCAAGAGTGCGTGGTCGGCATAGATGACCTGCCCACAAAAATCTATACCATCGCAAGTTCGATGGATTCCCCACGACTTGTTTATTGAGAGATGCCAATCACGAGCTAGGTGCATGACAGCTAACTCCGCCATCAGACGCAGGAAAACTTTGTCTTCATGGAGAATATAGATGTTATCCATGAAACGATAATAATGATGGAGTCCATGGCGGCAGAACTTTTCGAAACGCTCATTAAGAAAGCTGACCCCCCCACATAGTAGTTGAGCCTGTTGCTGAGTGCGACAGGTAACAAGCATGTCGCTCACATAGCGAGCTTGCCAATAGTGGAATTTTTCAGGGTCGTCGATGATATCGAAGCATCTGAGTGCCAGATAGTCGAACCGGGCGAGAAAGAGCTGACCCAGTAGCTGGGCTAGTTTTACTCCAAGTACGATTCCTGGGTTGAACGAGTCAACTACCTCATCTATAAAGGAGAGGAGTTTTCTGTCTTTAATCTTGCGGCGATATTCACTCTTGAGCAAGTTGTGATCTATATACTGAAAATAGTGGTGAATATCCATAGGAAGGCAATAAAATGTATCTTGCTGTGGAGAGTTGAATATATCTCTCTTGACAAGATTGTAGAAATAGTGAGTGCCCTTGCCCTTAGAACCTGCTGGGCAATGGTAGTAGATGGTGTTACGTATATCATCCTCTACAGGATTGAGGGCTGCGTGTTGCATGACATGATCTATGACTGGCAACTTGTTAACCTGGCGATGCTTCGGGTATTCGATATCCTTAGATACATACCCTGAAGTATGCCATGTCTGGGCTGCGTATGCTTCAAGCATACGCTCTATGTTATGATCTAGATTGGCATCAAATTTCTGCACACCCCTGCGAGACATCTTTTGTCGGGCATAATTATAGAAAGCCTGACGAAAATTGTCATTTGTCTCGACTTGTGGAGAAATGTTACCAAATCTTTTCATAAGCGGTGTAATGTCTGTGTAATTGTGTGAAACTGTGTAATGTCTGTTGTCTGCTATTTTTTATCCTATAACCTTCGACCGGATGACCCTATTGTCATCATCTACCAGCTAGATGAACTATGTGTATGTTTCGCCATGGGGCGAGGTCTGACCCTGTTGTCTCGAACGGAGAGCAAACACCCCGTATTGAGATATGTTAAAGTTGAGAGCGGCGCCGTAGTTCACGTTGGCATTCGAGACATCATTGTTATCGTTGAGCGTCGAAAGACCGCATTGACCACCATTGTTAACACTACCACCACGAAGGCAGAGACGGAAACCAGCACCTAGGGTCACAACCTGGTATTATTATGAATACCGCTGCAAAGATACTAAAAATAATCGGTATGGAAGTATGTCAAAGAACTTTTTTCTAAAATTTTTTATCGCCGACCGCCAAAGGCGGTTATTGAAGCGAGCAGAGCTCGCTGGGTGCTTCGGCTTCGCCGTGTGTACTCAGGTCTCTTATGTACACCCAGTAATCTTATGTACACCCAGCAAACTCATGAAATCTTTAGGCCGCCACGTACACTGGTTCGACTGGCCACTCCTCTACTGCTTCGCAGAGAGCGGCGCCGTAGCGCACGCTGGCAGTCGAGACATCACAGCTATCGTTGAGCGTCGAAAGACCGCATTGACCACCATTGCTAACACTACCACCACGAAGGCAGAGACGGAAACCGCTTGTTGCGCCGGACGTATTCCAATAATAAGCACACCAGTAGGTAGTCTGACTACCGCCGATGGCGGTAGGGAAATTCTCCAGGTTGTCCATGGAGAGCATGGTCGCCCATCCTTCACCTTTTTTGATGGAGGTGCTGTAGGCCTTCATGCCCGTCTCGTTGCCGATTGTCCATGTGCCATAGATAGATGGTGCCACGAGGTGGGTGACTGTCGTATCTTCGTTGACCCTTACGAACTCATCATCCATATGATACCAGAGATGACCGTAAGAGTTTTTAAGACCGAAGAAGGAGTTGACCTTGGCCGCATACCAGGTAGAGCCGTCATCGTTGAGTACATTGACGGTAGTCTCTCCGCAGCTATCGCCCAGGTCGAGACCGGCATCCATCGGGACGATCGGGCGGCAGCCGTTGTAGCTATTCCACGCACTCCAGTCTTTTTGTGTCACGCCAGGACCAAGACCACCCTGATAGAGTCCGTTTGCATCTCGCTTTGTGTTGACTGCCGCCTGTGCGTAGTGGGTGCCGAAGATAACCCCGAAGAGCGCAGCGGTCACGGCGAAGTGGCGCATCGAGGAACAGAGCCACCCCGTGCCGTTCTTTCTGGCCGCAGCTCGCCAGTACTCTGTGCTTTGGTTGCAGGCTGGCTTGCCGAGGAACGAGCGGTTGGTGTTGTCGAGGGTGGCATCGTTATTGCCACCTCTGTAGTCTGCGCCTGTATTAAGGAAGCTAACCAGACGACCTGTGCTGCGCTCTAAAGTGGCATGGCCAGAGGCAGAACGTGATCCGATAGGGATTGTGTAGTTATATTCACCTTTGATTGGAGTAAGTCCAACCTTCATATAGAACAAGCGGCCTACGGTCTTGAATACCAGATAGAACTTACGGTTCCATCCCCACTGGTAATGTCCCTCTGATCCGTCTAACTTTGCAGCCTCGCCTGTGGCATATTTGTGATGATCTTTGGAGTCGAGTTTTCGGCGGCTATGGTCATTCTTGACCAGGTAGCAACCGAGACCAAGCTGAATTGGCAGCTCTCTCAAGAGCTCAAGCGATCCCACATAGGTTGCTGCCTGAGGGGTTGCGTTGTCTAGATTCCAGACACGCCCGCACCAAAGATTCTGTCCCATATCTACAGCGTCTTTGAGCGACATCTGCTGCGCAGTACCCGATTTCTTGTCATAGACCTCTATTTGCTTGTCTGTTGCGGTCATATCTGCAGCAGGGAGGTCTGATACCTGCTTAGCCCCATCGAAAGCAGCGATGATTGCCTTGACCTTTGTCTCTTCTTCTGATGTTAAAGCCATAAAATAATATATTTAATCGATTAAACAATGCGTAATGAAGCTCCCACCTTGCGCAGATTGCCTGATGCAGACAGGCGAAGGCGTGGCTGGCGGACTGTGATGCTCACCTCCTTCCAAAGAGGTGTATTGGCGGTAGGGATAATCCAGAACTTAGTAGTTCCCACGCCTTTGACTGTGAGGTTGCCGCTCGGATCAACCTGCAGCGAATCACCATCTACACGCTGGTAGAGCACGCTTTGAGGTAGGTAGCTCGGTATGAGATTGGCAACGATGCGCTGCGCCACTTTATTTCGTAGGCTGATTTCCGGGAGATAGTCTAGGAACATTCGCGATGGCGCAATGAAACCTGTGGCTATTTGCCCGGCCAATCCATCCATTTGTGCAATCTTGGCATCGGCTCGCTTGGCGGCAGCATCTGCCTCTGTAGCCTTTGTCTCAGCCTGTGCTGCCTGTGCTGCTGCAGCAGTAGCCTGCTCTTGGGCAGCATTGGCTGCACTCTGAGCGAGATTTGCTGCCTTGTTGGCATCGTCGGCTGCACTCTGTGCCTTGATGGTTGGTGTCTTATCGAGCCATCTGCGCCATTTGGTGTTTGTATCCGAAGGAGTTGTTGTGTTACCATCCTCCAGTGACGCATAGACTCCTGTAGATGTATGAACTATATCCCCTTCATCGTAGCCCCTAACAGTCTGTCCATCCTCTTCATATGAGTAGTCCGACTTCCAGGTACCTTGATCGGTGAAGGCGACATTACCAACAACAATGATATTTGTATTATCTGCCATATTTATTAAACTTTAATGACTAACTTGTTTCTGCGCTTGACAACATGCTCTGCGACATTGCTTCCGTAATCTATCATAAGAAGCTTGTTGCGATGCTGGCGGAATGACGGATACATAGCACCGCCTCGGGCAATGACACCAGTATCAACATATTCATGCTTGGAGAGGTCCCATTGCCACCAGTTGCCATTGCTTCCCATTTTGGGCGGATGATCGTTCATTTCCTTAGCGAGGTCTGTCTGCAAAATAGAATTGATGATGGCAGTATTGGTATCAGACTGACGCTTGTTTTCAGCAGATACTCTGCTGTTTTCTGCCAGTACCCTTCCGCTTTCTGCAGCTAGACGTTTATTCTCAGCTTCCGCTCTTGCAGTTTCTTGCTTCTGTCGTGCTGATTCCTGACTCTGCCGAGTCGTCTCGTTGACGCCTCGTGTAGTTTCTGCTGATTGTCTGTTCTTCTCCTGGCTTACTCTGGAGGCTTCCTGATTCTGCCGTGAAGTTTCATTAGAACTACGTAAGGTTTCAGACTTTTGTCTAGCGGCTTCCTGTTCCTGCCTAGTTTGCTCTGCTGTCTGTCTGCCACTTTCATTTTTCTCGATTGCAGTCTTGCTAGCCAAAGTATCCGAAGTAGCCTTCTTGGCTGCTTCGGTCGCAGTCTTACTCTCAGCTACGGCATTATCTACCTCCTGCTTCTTAGTCTCCAGCCCCTCCCTAGCCTTGTCTGCATTTGCTGCAGCCGTGTTGGCCTTTTCTGTTGCAGTATTTGCAGCTTCAGTCACCTTTTTGGCTTTCTCCAGCTCTGCGTCAATATCACGGGTGAACACCTTCATCGGAACTATGACCTGCTTTCGAGTGCCTGCCTGGTCATCGTAGAGGGCTGGTACGGTGAATACGTGCTCGAGGGAGTTCACCTGCTCACACTCGAAGACATTCTTCGAACGTCTGGCAAGGTAATCGTTGAAGTGCGGCATCAAGGCTGCACAGATTGTTGACCAGTCTGAGTTCTTGAAAGCCTCTTCAAGATTGCTGTTAATACTTGCATCACTCATAGGCACCTCCTTATTCTGCGCTTTCTATGCTCTCAAGCCATTCAGGAATTGAGGTAAGAATCTTCGCACTCGTCTCCTTATCAACCATATCCCTTTTGATAGAGACCGCAAGATTGCCGTTCTCTACATTAATATTACCTAAATACTCACCATTCTTACTGCTGATGACATATCCTCTTATTATAGTTTTATCTCCAGCAACATTACGCTCGAAACTTACTTTCACACTCTCGTTGAGCTCTATAGGCTCAAATTCGGTTGTCACCGTCTGCTTTGTTGTTTTCATATTCATAAAATATTTATAAGTTATAAAAATCAAGACCAGTTCAAATCACACTCACCGCTCCAGAATACGCCTGCGCCCACCTGTGTATTTGAAACCTCAGGATTAAGAAGACTTGGTGGAATATATACACACGATAAGCTCTCACCACCATTCAGCTCGTGCCATCCACCAATATCGGCAAAATGTATTGTCTGCTTGTCATTACCATTAACCACTCGCCATTCTTTTCCACTACCCATACCCGAGAACACATAGTATTCATCCGAAGAGCAGTGCATCACCACTACATCTATCGGCATACCGCTGGCATCGCCACTATTCCCATTTCCATACAGAGGGACGTAATAAAAGGATCTACCAGCTGAAGTTCTACCGCTCGATAGCGTTTTTAAGGCAAATGTACCATTCGTGAAATCTGATTCCTTGGTATATATGCGCATATTGCCGCCATAGATAACAGCTATAGTCTTCTGCCGATGTCCGAACATGCCTCTGCACCAAACATCTGACGCATAAAAGCGATAACCACGTTTTTTGGCACTATCATATCCCTGGTGACACATGTCTCCCGAGAACCACATTGTGCCATCTGAGCCAAACTGTATATTACCAACAACATTTCCGTTGCTGTCAACACAATCAAGTGTTTTAAAACTGCCGTGTACTCCTGTAACCTTACCGCTGAATGTACCATTCTGACACCAAACACTACCAGTTGAGTCAAGTTTAAAGTTCGGAGTTGTGATGGTAATCTGACCGCCCGAGAAGTTCATGCAATGACCGGTAAGATTTATCTTGTCGGCTTGGATGGTAGCATTGGAAATCATGTTTCCAGCTGTATCCTTCGTAATGAAAGAACTGATTTCACTTTTTACGACACCGCCTTTGTTAGTGAATGCCGTAGAGAAAAGCCCGGCAAATTCTTTATTCAATACCGCACCGGCAGACGCCAACAGCTTTCCGTTTGCATCAAATCCTCCGGCAGCTATATTCCAGCTACTACTATTCTGCTTAACGGTAGTAATAGTAGAGGCGTAATCGCTTCTTATACCGCTGCCAACTTCATCTGCATGACTTCTAGCACTACTGATACTCTTATTGAGCGTCTCAACGTTCGCCTTCAACTGATCCTGCGTAGCAGCCTTGCCCACTGTCAGGGTGATGGATTCAATATCCTGCTGAATCTGTGTAATACTGGACGTATTCGCATTCACCATTTCTACAGTACCGGTAATTCTGCCAGATAACTGCTCGATGCTAGAGGATACTGTAGTGTTGTTAGCGTAATCTTGACTACCTACCCACTGTCTGATATTCTCTGCTGTCTGACTGATGGATGATGTATATTCGCTTGTAATGGTATCATGCTGATCCTTCAGCTTCTTGTCCACCGATGAGGTGATACTGCTCGATGTCTGTACTGTCAGCGAAGAAGTATCTTCGCGATTCTTCTTATCCGTCTGATCTACATACTTCCTGATTTCGCCCTTTTCTGCATCAAGTTCAAATCCCAGCTTAGTAGTCTTGCCATTCACCTTATTGATATTCTCACCCAGCAGCTTGATATTCTCTGCGGTCTGCACAATCTGAGTGCTCACAGTCTTGCTGAACTCGCTGAGAGGCTCATCGGTGATGGTAACTAGGGCGATGTTGCAATCGCCAGAATATCTGATGATGAAATCGCCAGTACCGTTCCATTTACCTTCCATCCTTACCGTCTGCCATTCGCCCGAATAGGCGATGTTTTCAGTCTTGACTGCCAGCTCGTTCAACTTGTCTTCCACAGCCTTGCAGCCCTCGAAGCCATAGGTAAGCTGACCTGCGGTCTTGGCATAGAGGCGTACGTTTACATAGAGTTTATCCTGTACATCTATTGTTGATGCCTCCGTCTGAGACAATCCTGCATCATTCTTCTCACCACTGCCCTTCACATATTCCTTGTGAGTACCAGGCTGCTTAATGATGGCATTCTTCTGTCTGAGACCGCAGTTCTGTAAGCGAAGCATCTGCCTGCCATCGCACTGCTCCAGGGAGACCTTTCTGTTACCACTAGTTGATAGTGATCCGTTCACCATAAACGGCAAACCATTGGCATCAACCCACAATTCCGTATCCTCGCCTTCATTCAACTCCCAGTTGGCGATTATTGTATTTTCTGCATCAGTAATCTGCTCCAGAAACTGACCATTCTCCAAGTAGTTCTGTCCATTGGTCAGCTCATAGCTGGTCTTGGCAAATCGACTTGAAAACATATTCTCAAGAACCTGGAACTTGGTATCCACGCTCTCGCCAGTCCTGCGCAGAATCAGGTCGCCTACTGCATAGAGGTTATTCAGATACTCACCGAATCCCTGCAGTCTGCCGAACCATGGATGCACGATGCCTTCCAGGTTACCTAGTCTGCCCTTCAACGCTCCTTCTGGGTCTGTCTTCAAGCCATAGACTACATCCATGTGAGGCGAAGCTGTACCTACAGTTATAATCTGCATGATACCCTTGCGGTCTGGGTCGCTGAGGTTATCCACTCGAACGAATGTGTCCTTCTTCCTGATGAGAGCTTCAGGAGTTGCTCCCGCTATCGAAGAGGTGAAGTTGGCGAATTTCACCCAGTCCAATCTCTTGTCGCCATCCTCCAGGCTTCCGCATCCTGCATCCGTAACGAGCAGCTCGTAGTTCTTGGTTACATAGTAGTCGTTACTGCTATTGGGCATACCATTGAACTGCTGAACCATAATGATGTCATCCCGACGGAATGGATTATAGAGCTTGCCGTCCTGCGTATCGAGATATACCTTGCCCGATTCCTTGTCATAGTGATCCACCTCCATCATGCCCGTGAAGACTCGGTTGTCATTCTCTCCGAGCAGTTGTGAGATAATCATTTCATAGACACGTAATGAGCCACGTACGATGACGTTATCAAATTCTCCCGTCCATTTATTCTCCAGCATTCCTGCTGCGTTGGTGATAGGCTTGTTGTAGATACCCCATCCTTTACCTGTGAGGAAGTCTGATACAAACTGCTTGCTGAAGAGGTTGCCGTCGAAGGTGGAATCACCTTTAACGTGAAGCTGCTTCACTGTAGCGAGTCCCCACGCCAACAGTTCATCTATACAGAGTTTATATTTACCCGTCTCATCCTTTCTGACAATAATGAACCCTTTTTCCTCGTCAGTATTCGCATTTTCCGATGCTATGGAATGGGCGATGATGTTACCATCAGCATCAAACCTGAAATTATTCTCCAATGCCAGTGAGTGGGCGTGGATATTTCCCGAATGGTCGAAGGAGAAGTCCTTGCCAATCTTGATGCCTTTTAGGAAGGTGATGAGTCCACGTGCCGTGTCGTCATGGATAGCAGAGAGCTTGTCTTCGTCTGCATTGGCAGCATAATCCAGCAAGGACAGAAAAGCATTACCGATACGTGTAGCCGTATTGGCATGCTTGATTCTCTCGTCGCGTATCGCTTCGAAAGCTTCTCTGAGGTTGTTGATATCGAATTTTTCTGCCATTGTTTTTATTTTTGAGCAAAAATACAAAGATATTTCCCAATATAAAAATACATCATATCTTGCCGAACATCTGCTTGAAGAGGTCTGCCATCAGGCCCTGGTATTCCTCGCCATAGAAATAGCCCTCCATATCGTTCAGCTTCATGATGGATGCATAATACTTTCGGTTGAACCATGGACGCCTCTGTCTGGGTTCGCCCAGATGATGCTGCGCACGGTATTTCGGATCCAGGAACGGGAGATCTCCAGGATTGCCATGGTAATAACCGTTGCCCGTTCCCGCTTCCTGATACAGGCCGTAGAGCAGGAACTTATGGGCAATCGTGCGGCTGGAACCTCCGAAGGAAGTAGCCTGCACGCTGTTGAAGAGAGCACCCGTATGGCGGATGCGGTAGTGCATGATTTTCTCCTTCCAGATTTTCACCATCTCTTCTGCCCATCCACGCTCATAAGCATAGATATCTTCCTGAGAGACGGGAGTCTTGACGTTATTCATTCCATTCTTCATTGTTGTATACCAGATCTAGCGGCTCGCTAACGTCGATATGGAATTCCACGCCAGTAAGCCCGTTAATGAAATAAGCACCTATCTCCCGATTGTCCACCTGGTCGCTCAGCAGATAAGTGAAGTCGTTTTCCCATTTCATCTTATCGATGATGATCCTGCTCAGAAACTGCCGGAATATCTTTCTGCAGGTATTGAGCTTTTCCTGCCGGTCGTTCATGTCGTTCAGTTTATATCGCATCAGGATCCATACCGTATAGGTAACTACCTTACGGAAGCTGCCGTCACCATTGATGGCTACGTTACCATCGTTGGTATCATCTATAACGATGAAATTTCTGCTCTTCGACATATTGCTCAGCATACCCTCAAATGCCGTCGGACTGGAGCAGGTGGTAGGCATGAAACCGAGATTACTGCAGAGCTTATTGCGCTTTGCCAGATCTCTGAAGTAAGAGAAGGCATCGAAGCCTACCTGTACCGATGGGGTATTGATTTCTGTCTTAATCATGATTTTTTCAGTCTTTTGTTCAGTTCTTCAGCCTCGCGTGCCTTGGCATCCAGTTCTGTGAGTGCCCGCCACACATCGGCTTTTCTGATAATCTCTTCCTTGGTGATGTCGCCTCCCGTGAGTGCCCGAATCTGTGCATTCATCGCTCCTACCATATCGTAGTCTTCACCTCCTTCGGCTGCAGGCTTGAAGAGATGAGGAAACTTTTCCGAAAAGTTATGCTTTATCCGCACATACCAGAGAAACACGCCCATGAGTTCTGGTACCGTACATTCGATGCTGTCCGGGCTCTTGCCCTCGCCATCCAGATAGAGATACCGTGCCAATTCCTTGAGAGGTTCTTCGTTCGACTTATCCGACATCATGTACTGCTGGAAATAGTTGTCGGCTATCAGATAATACTCGAACGGATAATCGTAGAGCTCTACATCTGCAGCCTTATAGAGACCAATGGATTCGAGTCTGTTGTCTGCCCCGTTGCCATCGAAAACATAGTCGAAAGCCTCGCAGAAACTTCGGATCTGCCACAGCTCAAGAAAGAATCTTGTCTTCTTGCCCTTATCCGTCTCCACCTCGCATAGCCATCCGTCTTTCTTCTCGTTGAGTACGTCTATGCCGGCAAACCGGGCAAAGAGATAAGTTCTTACCTGCCACTCTTCCCACCCCTGGGTGAGCAGGAAGAGTGCATAGCGCAACTGTTCCTGTGTCAATTCACTCCAGGAATGAGGAACGTGAAGGTTCAGCGTTCCGTTAGCATCCAAAGAAGAAGGTCGGGTCGTCAGCTTTGTTTTCATACGCTTGCATGTGATTGGTCTTGTAGGCCGATGAATCCTTATATTTTGGGAATTTATCGATGTTTTCTTCGATAAAGTTGGCTACTGCACTATAGGCGAGATCCTTGTAATGTGGATCAGCGGGCGTTTCGCCGGTAGAAATGTGAGCGCCGATGAAATGGCACATTTTTACGATGGCATGCCGATGAAATGGCTCATATTGTGCCTTGCGCTCCTCCTCAAGCAACTGTTCGATGAGTGAGTCAGAGAATTGTCTGCGCAGAGCAAGTTCTGCAGTACCTATCTCGCTCCGGTGGGCTGTCAGGTCATCAAAAGTTACGAAACCGCGTACCGGCGAGTAAGCCCTCAATACCAGAGGCGACCAGAAGAAGGAGGCGATGTTGTTGCTTGCCTGAACAGTCTCGCTCCATCCTTCCACCGTGCGCAGGCGGTTCAGAATGCCGTGCAGCTGCTGGTCCTGCTTATAGGTCAGTTCTCTGAACAGGGCGTCAACCCTCGCCTGTGATGCGGGAGAGATATTTTCGTTTGATACTACGCCGAAACCGTTGTCGGTCATTACGAGGTCGTTGGAACGGAGACGCAGGATAAAGGTCTTCAGAATGACATAGGAACGCACATTCCCCAATATCGGACTGTCCTCCATACAGGCGGCATCTTCGAAGTCTGAACCGATAACCGTAGCCACCAGGTCGAAATATACGTTCTCCAGCGCAGGCTGCATCTTCGTGAAGACATCTTCAGAAGCAGCTCCCACGAATGGAAGGAGCTGCTCAAACTGTTCTGCGGTAATATTAATCATCTGTCTTTGAATTTGGATTGTTAGACACTTTCTTGGCATCCTTGTTCTCATCAAGGGTAGTGAGCATGATGAGCGGCACATCCGGATAAACCTTCTCCTCCCAGTGGTTGAAGTAGATGATCACCCAGTGAACCGTCTCCATCAGGTCGTGGAATGCCTTCTCTATGCTCTGCTTCAGCGTGAAGAGCTCGCGCTTGTCGGAACCCGAATTGTTGCTCTGACTCTTGCCGGGAGTGGCGCCCACCAGGTTGGGATGGATGTTGTCGGCATAGCACTGCATGTTGTTGCTCTCGGCGATATCATCGCTGTAGTCGCCTCCGTCCTTCGAGGTATCGATGCGGGTGATGCGCACCATCTTCACCTCCTTGCCGTCGGGCGTGGTATAGTAGCCCGCTATCCAGAGCTTGCCGCTGTTCTCTATGCCCGAGATGAAGTCGCGTATCTTCTCCTTTTCGGCAAGCTTGCGCTTCTTCTGTTCCTCCGTACTGGTGATGTGCTCCTCCTTGAAGATGCCGCGCCAGTAGTCGTTGTGTATCTCTACCAGGTAGGGGATGGTGGCGTGGTTCTTCAGCTTCGCCATCTTGCCGATGGCGATGAGACGGGAGATGTCATACCATTTGTCCCTGAAGATGGCGGAGTAGTAGGGCACGGGATAGTACTGGCAGCCCGGGGTAGGGAAGCGGGTAACGATGGCGAAGACCCTGTCCTTGCATCCCGGTTGCCCCGACTGTCTTGCCTTCACCTTGCCGTTCTGGCCGTCCAGCCCCATGCGCTTCTGCAGGTCGCCCAGCGGATCCAGCTCGTCGAGCAGCGGCAGCACCTCTATGTTGGCTGGCACAGTGGCATTTCTCCAGTTGGCATAGAGCACATATTCCGAGCGTCCGTTCACGCTCTTGGTAAACCGGCAGTAGCACGCCTCCTTGTGTCTTACCGCCACAATCTTGTCGCCCTTCTTGTTGAGCACGATGGCAGATACGCAGAAGAAGAAATACTTCATGTCGGTAATCTGTTCCAGGAAGAAGCGGCTCATCGAGTTGTGCATCCGGAACAGGTTCACCTCCCTGTCCTTCGTAGGCAGCTTGGTCTCGATGTCGTTATACTGGAAGCCCATTCCATAGCAGGTGAGCACGTTGAAGAGTTTATTCTGAGCCATCACGCTGCTCCTGCCTATGTTGCTGATCAGTTCGTAGGGCAGCTGGTTCTCGTAGCCGAAGGGTACATAGGTATATTCCTTTCCCCCGACTTCCACGCTGACGAGAGGCGTGGTACCGTCATCATCGAAGACTGTGGACGACTCCGTGAAACCGCTCGTGGGCGATGATGTCTGATAATCCATCACCTCGCCCATGGTGGCATAGGTGATGTCTATGTTGTTGCTGTTGTTGTTGCTTGCCATAATTATTATAAATATATTGGATGGTCATTGTATCTGAAGATGAAGATATCCCTCACCTTGCGTATCTGGTGATTCACCGGATTGTAGAGGTTGTGGGTTCCCTGCTGCCAGAAACTGCTCTTCACCAGCCAGCCCCGGTACTGGATGATGGAGCCGTCGGCTGCCTTCCAGCAGTCCAGGTCCACGGGCGTGCGGTCGATGCGGGAAATATCCAGCGCACGCCTCAGTTCATTGATGTGAATGGCTTTGGGTGTCTTTTCTTTCATATCTGCGACAAAATTATAAGGGTGAAACTTCTAGTTGAACGTATCATCGAATGAGTCATCAAAGATTCTGCCTCCCGTGTTCTCCACATCCCTGAAGATCACGTTCTGCACTCTCTGGGCATACTGATACGTAAAGGTGAACTCCGCCATGTCGTCTTCCTCGTTGGTCCGTTCGCTCTTCGAGTCGGTGAAGATGATTTCCTTATCCTTGGTATAATCCCTGAAAAGATAGATTTCATCGCTTCTGAGCAGGTCTTCGGCAAAGTGTGCCATGGATGGCGGGATGATGCCGGTGTCGCCCTCGAAGGAGCGGGTCTCCTTCACTGCATAGTTGATTTTCCTGCCCGAGATTACCGCCTGCTTGCGCTCGAAGGTAGGGGCAATCTTCTTTCTGCCCAGACAGTAGAAAATCTCCTGGCATCCGAACGAGTTGGTAAAGAGCAGCACCGGGTCGGCCACTGCCCGGGTATGGTCTATCTGGTACTCCTGCACTCGCCTGCCCACGGTCACGGTATAGGCGAAGAGGCTGCCCTTGGCTTCATCGTAGTATCTGTCGGGCGAAACATCAAAGGTGGTGATGCCGTTCACGGTATGGGTAGGGGTGGCAGATGCATCGATGGTTGCGGTGCTTATGCTGCCCGATTCCCTGTTGTAGTAGCTGGCAACCACCTCCGGCGTGCTACTCTCCTCGCCTGCTGCATGCAGGTATTCCCGATGGCCCAGCTGTGTAAGCTTGGTGCCGTCGAGCAGGGTGAGGAAGAATGAATCCAGGAATGCCTGGCAGCTCATGTTCACGTCAACGGTGGCATAATATACGCTGAACTCCTTGCTCCAGGTATCTACATTCTTGTCTCCCGTATGTTCCGTGATGCTGATCTTGCAGGTGGCAGCCACGGCTCTTCTGGCTGCATCGGCTATGAGGGTACCGAGGTCGTAGATGGTGATGTTGCCCGATACAGGGTAGTAGGTCTCGCTGAGCAGTTCTTCACCGTCGCACGAGATGGTGACGGTGGCATTCTCGCCGCCTATCTTGAACGAGAAGGTGTCGAGGGCGCTGGTAAATACCGGCGAGCTGGGTTGATGGATAACTGTAATCATATCTTTGTTTCATTAAACTTGTGCAAAGATAGGATAGGGAGGGTGAATATAAAAATACCCAGCCACCTCACGGTGACCGGGTACTGCTTATTTAATTTTTATCAGTATGGTGTGTAGGCTACGCTTAGCCTTACCAGTATTTAATTATTAATGCAAAAGCTTGATTTTTTCTAGAAGGGATGGTCGTACTGCAGATGCCAGGCGAGCGTTCCGCCTTCTATCTTAACCATCTTGAAACCTCGCTCCACCATATATTCGGTGATGGTGGAGACGGGAGCGATAACCATATCCTTGATGTCGTTCTGTATCTCCTTCGAGGTCTTGAAGTCAACCTCGTTGTTGTCTTCCGGATCATACGGCTGGTAGTCTATCAGATACTGGTCCAGAGCCATGCGGGTATAGTTCTCCTTGGTTTCCTTCTCCTCTACGGCTGGCTCCGGGGAGTTGCCATTAGGCGAGAATCCCACGATACGTTTGCGTTCTTTCATTATGCCACACCTCCTTTCGCCTTCAGTGCCTGGTTGATGGTCTTGAAGAGGTTCTCCATGCGCTTGAATGCATTGAGCATCAGGAGAACCTGTCCGGCACCGCCGAAATCATCCACGGCATTGGTTATTACCTCGTTTGAGATAAACTTGTCTTGAGCAAACTCAAGAGTCTCGATGAAGTTGTCCAGCTGGCCAACGTTCATCATATCTACTAGCGCATTCCAGACGTCTGCTGTCATGTGCAGGTTGGTTGAATTATTTTCGTTCATGCCTAATCTTTGTTTATGGTTTTCAACTTGGCCAAAGTCATATTGAGTTGCTTAGCCTCCTTAGCTCCATATGGAAGAGCATAGTAGCGATGATCATACCATCGGATAATAGTCTGCTTGTGTGGCGCATCATCGATGTAAACAACTGATGCGACAACTTTGTTGTCTCTCTGAAATTTGAGTTCCACCTTATAGGCGTTCATCTGCTTGCCTTCAGTAATGAAGAAATTGATGTTGAAGATATCCTTGATATTCAGCTTAGCTGTGCGTCTTCTGCTGTTTCTATTCTTTTTCATCGCCCGCGCCTCCTATCTTTACATACTTTTGGGCTTTATTTTTGAAGTCTTCTGCAGCTTTTGCTCTATCTACTAGAATCTGACGCATTTGCTCCGCATAACTAAGCTTTACACTAAAGGGGAGTGCCTCTCTCATTGCAGAATTCAATTTTTCAGCCTTAGCAGCTAAAGCTTTTAACTTGCTACTAAAATCCTCAATGAGATTTGTCGGAACATTCTCGTTTAATGCGAGTTCTCTGAATTCATCACTCAATCCTCCTTTCTTGTCATTCATCCAGCCTGGGTGCAGGAGTCCTTCTTCTATTCCCGAGAGTATACCACCCGAATCTCGGTATTTCTCGAATATCCGATGGCGCTCGTTCTGGATATCCTGGTTCTTGGTTGTCCAGTCGTTTTTGGCTTTCACCTTTTCCTCGTTGTACTTGCGCCCTTCCTCATTGCGCTCTCTTCTCAGTCGCTGACAATCAATATTGTACTTCTCCTCTGAGCTTTCAAATTCCTCTCTGGCATCATGGAACTCATCTAAAGCCTGGCGCTCCCGTGCCTGTATGGAATCTAATTCTTCGTCATAGTTATCACGGAGCTCGGATAATTTTTGAGCGTAATCAAGGCGAGCCTTATTCAGTTTAACGGTATTGGCAACCAAATCGGCAAGAAACTGCTCTGTAGTCATCTTGTTCTCCATCATGCTACCTCCCCTCCGAAAATGAAACTACCAATCATGACCATCGCCATCACAGCTGCGAAACCAACCATGGTGAGCACAACCTCTCCATAGGTCACGCTCTCATCGCAGAGACAGCTGAAGGTCTCGCTCCTGGTAGTCATGAGGCGCTTAGCCTCACGCTTGATTGCACACTTGAGGGTATTGATGCCCTCCTCTACGCTGATGCCTGCAGGTCTCACCTGCGCATCACTAATTAAAATTGAATTCTGCATAATTGCCATCTTATAAGCATTATAGACCGACCTTGATGTATAAATACAATGGTGGCGGTCACATTCACCGCTGCTTATAAGATGGTAGCTTTCCCAGCGAAGGGCAAGTATCTTACGGATCATGCAACCGCCATATTGTAAAGACCTTTTTCCCGCTGCCGGGAAAATGATACTTTATAGGCATAAAAAAAGCCCACGGCGTGAAGCCTAGGCGAAACAGTCGCCATCGCTGAGTAGATTACTACTATCTTATAAGCGTTGGCAAAAGTACGAAGAATAATTGGAACCGCCAAAAAAAAAGCGAGAAATTTTCATTTCTCGCTCAATTTTATTTTCAAAACATGCTTAATAACATATTATTGCTCATCCTTGGTAATCAGACCCTCTCGAATCTCAGAATCATTCTTCACTCTCTTCACCAGAACATAGTGGAGAACAGCCCTGCCGGCACCCTCTGTTACATAATATGTCTTGTCAAGTATCCAACCTTTCTTAGCCATATAATTCACGGCTGCCATGACGGTATTGAACTTGATCTGTTTGCCATCCTCATCATATAAGCTCTCGAAGGAACCTCCACCATTAGAGACAGCTCCCATATCAAGCATGACCTTCACTTTGCCGACACCCCAGAAGTTATATGCCTTGAGGTCGCAATAAACCGGATACTTACCATCCTCAGACTGGATGGTGCTCTGCGCTTTAGCGCCAATAGCCATAAAAATGATGGCTAAAATTAGAATAATTTTCTTCATAACTGCAATTAATTGAATAAATTCCGGTGCAAAAGTAATAATATAATTTGAAAATGAGGAATGAAAAGGAATGAAAAGGAATAAAAAAGGAAAGAAACCGGAATGAATCGGAATCATATCCAGGAATGACCGGAAATGACTGCGAAAACGACCGAAAACGACCGCAGGATCTCCCTTCGGTTCAGCCACTTCGAGGAATGGATTCCTCGGAAATTCCCCGATTTTCCCCGCATTTTCCTCGATTTTCCGTGCATATTCCGCAAAAAATACCCCCGGTGCGGAAAGCACCGAGGGGTATGGTTATTCTTTATCGTCTGTTGTATCTTTCTTTGGGAATATTGGTGGTATTTTGTTGAGTACAAAAACTACCGCCAGGCTGATCACCGTTGTCACACCGATAGCTATTGCAGCATTGTCATGACTATTCATTGCTAAATTATAAGCAATGTATCCAAAGAAGATGATGAGAATGGTACCCAGGATTTGTCCTAATGTAGCCTGATTGAATTTTCTCTTCACGATTCTTTTCTCCATATCGATGCGATGATCTACCTGCTTCTCGGTCATCGTCATGATGCGGTCGGTTGCGCCTGGCAATGTCTTTTCGTAAGCTTCAAAATGCTCCGGTGGAGGAAGAGGACCGCTAAAGGTTCGCTCTTCTTCAATAGACATCATCGTTGCCAGGACGGCATTTCGCTTGTCTTCTGGCAGTTCCTGCAGGATGTCATTAACGTTTGCCGGTATGGCATCCTCAATCTCTGCGATTTCTTTGTTGTCTTCTTTATCTTGCTGCATAAAGTTGTCGTCTATTAGCGTTTAAAACTTTCCTCATATCAGAACCTACTGCTTCCCAGTCTTTCCTCAAGTCAGACACATGGTTGCCTTTCAAGTAATCGTTGAACAGGCTGTTGTCGCCACCGAGGCTTCCTAAACTACGCAAGCCTTCTGCTAAAGGGTGGCGAGCGATGGTCATAGAGCTAACAGCTCTACGTCTTGTAATTCTTAATGCTCTCATTACTTGCGTTGTTGTTTTGTTATTATTGATGTTTCTTTTCTTCCGCTGCAAAAATACATCTTTTTTCTGATACTGCCAAATATTTATTGCAATTTTAACTATAAACTTTGCTATAAAGTTTATTATAAAGATTAGAACACGCTAATTTCTGATAACTGAAAATGCGCAAATTTTAACTAAAATATACAATACTGGGAGATGAGTAATTTGCGCTATGAAAAAACGATGTTTTGCGGTCTTTGGAGCGGAAAACATACCTTAGACCGATGAAATCGCAACATTTGGCAGGCTTCGACCTCGAAGTTGAAGATGCCGAATGTGTCGTTTTACGACAGGTTTTCCACACCCAAAGGTTGGAAAACCTCGATTTTATCGGGGTTTTAGGGATTCAAAGGGAAAATAATTCCCCTTTGTCGCCGAAAGGACCCCCCACCGCCCTACGCCCGAGGGCGCTTCCCGCCTCCTTGAGACGGGCGGAATATGTAAACGACCGTTAAAGAATTTGTAAGAAGGTAAAAGGAAAAGAAAAGGGAGCACGCTTCGCAGCGCACTCCCCTCAACGGCGGTCGGGCAAGAATGCCACCACCAGATTTACATTAGAACATTTTTTATGAGAGCTTATCTGTTACAGCATAGAGCCTGTAGCGATGTACCCATCAGACTGCGGGAACTTCTCTATACCAATCATCAGCGTATCGAAGGCATCAGAACCGTCTGTGCGAGCCTCCAGCTTATCCTCTTCGGTCTCAGCCAGCTTCTCTCCACGCTTATCCTTCTTGCCGTTATACACTCCTGCCAGACGGATGGAGATGAGCAGGTCTTCATTGTTCTCGCTATTGATCATTATCCTGTGCTCAGCTCTTCCCACAAACATACGGTTGAGGAGCAGCATCTTCTCAAGATGTCCCATCGGGTTGCCCAGATACACATCGTTCACATACCAGCCATGGTCTGTGAGGTAGTTGGTGATGAAGGTATGGAAGTCATCATTCATCAGGGCGTAGTTGTTGCCCACGAAGGTGGAGTCGTAGTAGAAGTTCACCTCCTTGCAGCGGTGATACTCGTAATACTGCATGAACTTATCGAGCAGGGCAGGCAGCTTCTCCTCATACTTCACGAAGATACTCTTCAGGCAGCGGGCTTCACCCCGCAGGTTGTCCTGTCCCACGGCTATCCAGTTGATCAGGGCGTTGGCATCGAAGGCAATGCACAGAGGGCGGTCGGGATCCACATCATCATCCATGCGTGAATCCACGTGCTGAAGCTTGTCGATATCATACTCCAGCCCGTCCAGATAGGCGAGGTTTGGCGCCGTATATAGGTTCACGTCCCGGAGATTGGAGTAGAAACCGTCGAGCGAGATGGAAGGGCGCTTGCACATGATGGAGGTCTGGAAGGTGAGGGCAGGCAGATCTCGCTTCATCTGTTTGATGAAATCCATACCCAGCACCTCGATGTTATATACCGAAGAATACTCTTTATAGAAGAGAGCCTTGGAGCGCAGCTGTGCCAGGTGCAGTCCAATCTCCTTGAGTCTGCGCTTGGCATAGAGGCTGATGTGCCCTGAGGTCTTGATGCGGTTGCGGATATCATATTCCTCCACAACGAGCGAAGAGATGGCGTCGATGAGCTGCTGGTCGCAGTCCTTCTTGTAGTTGAGGAACCAGGAACCCTTCTTGGTTACGGGCATATCCGAGGTGATGAGCATGCCGTGATGGTAGTAGTGGCGCCCGAAAAGATTCACGTTACCACGATTAGCAGGGAAGGTTTCATCCTTCAGCTGCTCGAAGTTGATGAACTTCGCCTCGTCGATATCCAGGTAGTCGAGCGAGAGGGAGTTGGAGGTTCCCTTTCGGTCCTGCGAAATGATGGTACCGATGGAGCCGTTATAGAATGATATGATGTTTTCCCAGTTGGAAGGCGGGATTACCGGTTCCGGCCATCCCAGCTTCTTGGGTGGCTTGATGCCGATGAGATAATGCTTGCCCCGGTGGAATCCCCATCGCTCCCAGTGCTGGAGCATGGAAGGAAGCGTATTGGTAAGGCATCGCTTGGTATTGGCAGAGACGAAACCGCCATCGCTGCCGGGCATACGCTGCATGTTGCGCAGGTTGAAGGTGGCATGCAGGATGCTCTTTCCGATACCACGACCGCCCACGACTACAGTGTCGCGGGCGTTGATGAGGTTTACTTCCTGCTGTGCCGGATTGAAATATTGCTCTATCATAATGAATTCTCCTCTTCCTTGACTTCTTCTGTTGGTGTATATTCCAGGAGCTGCTCGTCATAATCCTCGCTCTCTATTCTGATGAGGTCCATGCTGTTGTCGGTGTATTTCCTGATGAGTTTCTTGATGGTACCCATTACGTTCGGTATGCGCTTCAGTCCGAGATGGCGAGGGTCGGTAGTAGGTATGAATACCTGAGGCTGGATCATGTCGTAGCCGTTATCCACAGGGTCTTCCTTGTCGAGCAGGTGGTATTTACCGTATGCGGCAGCAGCTGCAGCCATGGCTCTGGCATCGCCCATATTGTCTGCCTTCTCGTAGGTGCGCTGAATCATCTGGTCGAAGCGGTACCGGGCAAAGTCCTTGGAAACCTTCTGCAGGTTGCCCAGTATGAGCTTGATGAGGTGCAGGTCATTATAAGCCATCATGCGCTGCACCTTGTAGTCCTGCATATCCTTGAAGACAAGTTCCTGGTCTGTCTTGCGTGGATTGATGAGCCACCAGGCATAAAGAGCCCGGATGCGCAGAATGCGGTCGCGCACGGGTGCGGGAACATTCTGTGCATCCATCTCTTCGGGTGTGCGGTCCATCAGGTCGATGATGGCATCGATGTTGGCTGGTTCTCTCATATCTTGATCTCCTCTATCATTTTATTCAGATATTCATGTGTGCGCTGTACGGCTTGAGGTGAGCCGGCTGCAGCCAGCTCCAGCTCATTCCTGCGAATCTGCTGCCTGACTTTTGCCATGCCCAGATAATAGACGCGCCGGAGCTCTGATGCAGGGTCGAGAATCTCTTCACGCAGAACATCCTCCTTAATATCCAAAAGGACGGACATCTCCGAGATCGGAGTCAGGTTCTCTGCCAGCTCTTGCACTTTGTTGAGTAACTCCTGAGTAATTTCCATTGATTCTTAAGCTTTGATTGTCACAATGACTGGTATATCCATTGAACAGGTCGGCAAAGACCTGTGGTTCCGTGGTGATGATGGTACTCTCGTCACGGCTGCCGTATGTCTGGTTTTGGGACGTGACGACCGAAACAACATGCTGATCATTCCGGAAAAGCGTCACCTTGGAATGGTTCTCGCCCAGATAGACATCATCGAAGCATGCCGACATAAGCCGCCACAGGTGTACGGTCTTCTTGCTTGCCTTCACATCCAGCAGCATCTTTGCCGACGAGATGCTGCCCGAATCCCGCATCAGGCGGAAACCTCTGAGGAACTCCTCGGAGGTGGAGTAGGAAGACACCCACACATCAGCAGGACCAATCTGTGAAAGGATCCACTTGATGAGTCCGAGTGTGTGCAGGTGCCGTCCGAAGTATGCCTGTGTCTTCACCTCATCGATGGGCTTGAGTATATCGGCAACTTTAACCCTGGCTGGCATTTTCGGCGAGTCTGGCTTTAGCTACACGGTCACGGTCGGCACGTGTCACCTGGTATGAGTCGTAGGTGAGCATATCGGCACGATACTTCTTGTCGAGATCCGAAAGAATCTTTAGATGCTCGTATCGGTCGCATGGTTCCTTGTCTTCCATCGCCTTGAGCGTCTCGAAGGTAGATTTGATTTCCTTGTATCGCTTGGCGTTGATATCCCAGAGGTCGGCTACTTCCTTGGGCAGGAAATCGTGATCCTTGCGCTTGCCCTTACGGATAACAGCCACTCCATCGCTATCCGAGGACGGGAGTTCTGTATCATCGGTAGAGGCATTTTCCTCGATGGAATCGCCGTTTTTCTCCGATTTTCCCTGATTTTCTCCGTTATTCTCTGCTTCTCCTTCGGCAATGATAGCCTGGGCTTCAGGAATCACGATATCGTTCATCTTCCTGACCTCCTCGATGGTCATGTTGTCGAGACGGATTTTGAGGAACTTATTCAGTTCATACTCTATGTTGGTGCGGTATGCCTGGGGCTGTCGGGTTGCTCGGACATGATAGAACCGGTTTCGGTTGAGACGGAAGAGCATATCTGCTCCCTTGATGATTTCTGCATCCGATTCGTGCTTGGAGTTGAGCCACTCCTGCATCTGTCTGGTAAATTGATGATCCATATTCAATATATAATAAGGTGAAAACAAACAAAGGCGGCTCAGGCACGAAGCGAGAGCCACCTAAGCAAATCAGTATGTGTAGTTATGTAAATTTGGGCAAATCTTACGCGTGATCGGTTGCTTCCCAAACAGAGCCATCGCTGCCCTTAATATCACCTTCATCTGTCTCAAGCTTGCCATCATAGTATGGAGCAGGGCAGAAATCGGTGGCCTCTACGCTGAGAGTTGAGGTTTTTGAGTCGGTAGCTCCGGCGCCGCTGTTCTGGGCAAATGTGGTCTTCACCGGGAACATCTCGTTACCGAGAATGCGGAAGCGGCCATTAGGATCCTGCTGGGCATAGACCAGTTCGTCATTGATCGCCATACGGCCGAAACCGGTAATATCGGCATCAGTGCCGCCGATGATATACTCTGCCTTGTTGAGGAAGGTAGCTGATGGAGCTTCGCCCTGAGTCTCCGTGGTGATGGAGGACTTGAGTGCTACGAGGTCAACTGCGTGCCACTTGGCATCTGTGGCAAGAGTGAAGTCACCCTTATAGGTGGCGAGTTCCTCCAGTCCCTTGGTTGTATCGCCAGGATCAGGAAGCTTTGGCCATGCAAGAATCTGCGAAAGCGGGATGGCCAGGAACTTCGGCTTAATGCCGGGACGAATAATCGTACCCGGACATTTGCGCACAGATTTATATAAATCTTTGTTAGTACATGCCATATTTTAATCTCCTATATTATATAAGGTGAAACATTAGACGTTTCCGTCAGCGGTAGCGTCCTTGCCACTCTGTTCGTCGTCAGTCTGGCTGACAGATGATTTGGCTGCCTTCTGGATGAGTGGCTTGGTACCATCATCGGTGATGAACAGGGCGCGCTCCTTGTTGATGCTCTCAAACTGGGTACCGAAGAACTTGGTAGCAATAAAGTCGAGTTTCCATGGATTGTACTTCTCCACGCTAACCTTCTCCGCATCGTTGTTGTTAAGCTCGTTGACACCTACAAGCATATTGTTCTTGGTGGTAAGCTCAAAGAAAGGAGCATCCTTCTTGTTGGAGAGGGCGGCGAACTCTACGTTGCTGAAGCCTTCTACTGTGAGGTGGTTGTACTCCTTGTTGTAAGGAACAGAACCAAACTTCTTGAGGTAGGCACGATTGTAGAGGTTGACAAACGACTGAGGAACGTAAAGATAAACCTTATCCTCAGCCATCAGCTCCTCATCGGCAAACTCGCAGATGCCCTGTGCGAATTCTACGGCGTTGTCATCGTTGATGGTCTTGTTGTCGCCCAGGATGTCTGCAACCTTGATGAGGTTTCCGAGGCCACTGGAAAGCTTGCCGGCATCCAGTTCGGTCTTGGCAATGGTATCGAAACCATTGAAGAGGTCAACAGAACCTGTTCCTGTAGGGTTGCGTACAGCCTTGAACAGAACCTTGTCGAGGTTTTTGCCGAGCTTCAGGGCGAGGAGCTGAAGAACCTGCAGCGTGATAGGCACATTCTTCAGGGCATCGCCATTAGTGACGTTGGCGCCCCAGATGGTGGAATAAACTGAGTTAGGTGAGAACTTGATATCGACATTGCCAAAGAACACCTCCAGGGTACGAGGTGTAATCTTGACGTTGCCGTCAGCTACGCGGTTCTCATCGTATGGACCGAACTCAGCACCGCCTGTAAGTTCGCCTACGGTCTCTGATACACGGATGCCTGGGCGAAGAGTCATGTAGCTGAGTGACTTCTTCAGACCTCTGGTAGGCATGGTGATTAACTTATTACGGTAGATCTTTGCCGTCTTTTGCAGCTGTTCCTTTACGTCAACAGGTGCAACAAATTTATCATTCTCTGCCATATTATGCAAAATCAATTAAAACGTCCGATACTTGATCTGAGCAGAAGTCCTGAGCCTTGTTGTCATCTACGGCAGTGTGGGTTTCGCCACCCGGTTCTTTCTCCAGATCCTTTACTTTCTCTTCAAGGTCTTTCTTATCCTTCTCCAGGTTCTTGACCTTATCCTCCAGTTCCTTCTTCTCGTTCTTGACCTTGTCGAGTTCCTCGTCCTTGGTCTTGATCGAGCTGGAGTCGGCAGCAATCTTATCCTCCAGCTTCTGCATCTGCTCCTGAGAGATGGTGCAGTCCTTGGCTGATTCTTCTGCCTCAATGCCCTCTACGTTGAGAACATTGTTGATGTGAGTCCATTTCTTAATCATATCTAAAACATTTTTGTGTGAGTTTTCCTTTCCGAAGATTCGTCCCAGGAAGCCCGGCTTCTTCTCATACCAGGAATTGACGACCTCTGGCAATGCTGGAAGATTGTTGTACTTGATGAAGTTCTGTGTTGACTCCGTGATTTCAGCCGGCTTGCCATCCATCGACTCATCGACTAAACCGAGATCGATGCACTCATCCACGGTATGCCATTTAGCTTCAGACATCACCTTGATGATATCCTCGTGCTTCTTTCCCGAGCGATCGCAGTAAACATTGGCAATGATATTGTCTATCTTCTGCTGGTCTTCCTGCTGCTTCTGCAGCTGCTCGATGAGGGAACCGATTTCTTCCTCATTGAGGGCGCTCCATACAAACTGCTCCGTGGAACACTTATGAACCAGGAGCAAACTGTACTTGTTCATTCGGATCTTCTTGGCGCCCATCGCACAGATGGTGGCGGCAGATGCAGAGAAGCCCGCCTGAAAGTCAACCGTCACATCGCCATGGTCCTTGAACATCTGACAGATGGCGAGACCTGCGGAAACCGCACCGCCCGGCGAATCGATGGCTACATCGACGTGCTTGCCTTTGTTGTTATTAAGGATATCGCGGACCATAATCTTGGTCCACGACCCTATATAACCGGTGATAGATATTTGATATTTCATACAACTTAGCGAATTTGATTGCCGCAAAGTTATATAATAAGGAGAAGAAATAAAAAAACTTATTCTATGATTTGGAGCGGTCTGATGACGTCTGTCCAAGTCGCTGTATAGGTAATCAGGGAAGATTCCGTATGTGAACTTGGCAGGTTTTCGGTACGGGTGAGTACCGGATATGGTCGGCGGTCGCAGCCCATAAGGTAGCGAATGCCATCTGCCGTGGTGATTCTGAAGGCTAGAGGTCGGTAGTTCGGATCTATCTGCTCGCACGACTTGAAGGTGAGCTTGGAGGTGAAAATGCGGACTTTTGACTCTACTTTGTCGGAAATCTCACAACTTGACGGAACTTTGCATTGAATTGACCGGAAGTTAGCAGCCGACGGTACAATGCATCTCTGATCCATAGGGAAGACGACACTTTTGAGGTTTTCTGCCTTTGTCATCTCAATCTTGATGATGTTTTTGATGTATGCCATATTTCTAAGTTGTTTGGTTATTTCGATTATTTTCATTCTGTTCGGAGTTGTTCGCCGAAACGGAAAAAAATGTATTAATCTTTATTAAATCTTGTTGTTGAGTTTAAATTTACGCCTTTTTTTGCGTGCTGATCGCGCATTCTGTAGAAGCATTGGCGCACGGTATCCTCATAATCAATGCCAATGCCATGTTGTTCGCACCAGGCTGAAATGAGTGATGAAAGCTTGCATGAGCGGTCAGCGATGTCCTTCAGGGATGCCCAGAGGTCTATCTTGAAAAGGTCGGTGATCATCTCCTTCACGGCTCTTCTGGCACGTGGGCCCAGGTAGTTGTACTCACGTATTGGCTTCGCCTTGGATTCCGGAAGCGAGATGGCGATATACTCATTAGGGTGAATGAGCCATCGGCTCTGTTCGTACTCCTCATCTTTGAAGGTATTCGTCACGCTCTGGTGCAGTGAGACGGCATCCGCCTTCTCCATCTCTTCCTGGCTCTCCTGTTCTACAGGCGACAGTCTAGCCTGAGGCGGTTTACTTGTGAACCGACGTATGACGGCAACCTCGTTGCCGATGATAGGGAAAATAATTGGATTCCCATAACTGTGGTATGCCCATTGCCTGATATGCGCAGGAACTTTGATATAAACGACTCTATTCATAAGCAATTTTTCGGCAAAGATACAAATAAAAATTCGAATAGCTAATAATTATTAGTAAAAAACTAATAAATATTAGTAATCTTGGTGTGATATAATTTCGTCCGAAAAGTTTGTATTTTTGTATCGTGTAACTTTGGCTTTATAACTCTCTGATAATCAGCGTTGTTTTCTTGATACATTTTTCAGATACAAAAAAGTGGGCCAAAACAAAGTTGTAACATAACCTATATGAAGAAGTAAGCCGCTGATACAAAAATGGTTTGTTACAAACTCCTAAAAGTTTGTAACTAAGTTGTAACGCAACTTTGTAAACGTCCAAAATTGGATTTAACCCCCTCTTTTCTAGTTATTTATACCTTCTTACCAACATTCTGTTACAGAGTTACAAAAGATTTGTATAATAAATAAGAAAGGGGAGTGGGGGAAAACAACGGTAGGCGGGGGAAAGGGGCTAAAATGAGCCTGTCGGGCAGGGCTGGCCATACCTGGTGAAGACGAAAAAGGGAGCGATGAACAGATGCTCATCACTCCCTCGTAACATGAGAAAAGAAATATAAAAATCAGCGAATTTCGCTTGAAAATTTTGCCGAAAATATTTGCATAATTCAGATATTTTTTGTACCTTTGCACTATAACTTGGGGCTATATACCCTATTATATATGTAGGGGGCTAGAAAGGTTCGTTACTATTAGTATCTATCTTGCTCCAGTCGATTGTCGATTGATAATCACCCTTTTTTGCTTGAGTTTCTTCTTTTGGAGAATCACTCTTCTTGCTTCTGAGATAAATCATCTCAACCGGGCTTCCATCAGGATGCGCTGGATCTCTTCTGATAATGCGATGCTGGCTGTTACAGAGGTCATCCGGGTTCAGGGCTTCAATGTATGGGCATAGCTCCACAAATGCCTTCAGCTTCTTGGTAAAGCTCTGTGTCGTTGCTTTGTTAAGGCCAGAGAACTGTTTGAAGTCTGTAAATGCCTTTTCTCTTACGACAAACTCGTCGAGTCTTCCACTCTCCTCAGAGAAATAAGAACTGGCCCAATCCTCGAAGTTTACACCCATATCAGCTTTAAACTTGCGCTTAACGATATTCTCCATAGGTGGCAGTATCTTTACGGGTTCTCCCACGAGAGATATGTAGAAGCGGCAGCATTGCAGGAAGAAGTTGATATCTGCGTTCCATTCGGCCTCAGAATAGGTCTTGGAAAACAGATCCTTGTCGAAGTCATCTCTGATGCTTCTGGTCTCCTGGTAGTCATTATCCTCCGTGCGCTGATGATAATAGTCTGAGAACACCATATACAGCAATCTCGCCTCTGAAGACGGATCGAAATCTGCCGGCACATAATTAGTAGTGAAGGCAATTTTCGGGCTATCCTCGAAAGGTATAGTGAAGCTTTGGTTGTTCTTTGGGTTTACAGTCATATCTGAAGTAATATTATCATAGAAGAGTCCTGTGTTGAGATACCGGTCACAGTCATCGAGCAGCAGCATCTGGGTGTGCTGGGTTACCTGGTCGAAGACATGAGGGTTGTCCATCAGCTTCGGATTTCTACCGGACAGCTTAACGGTCTTCATCAGCAAAGAGAGTGTCTTGAAGAAGAAACTCTTACCCGAACGGCCGTTGCATTCGTTGTCTTCGCCGATTTTGTTGTCCATGGCCATAGGCGCCCATGCTCGTGAAGGAGACTTGTAATGATGAAGCATATACCCGAATGTGAATATCTTGTTGATGAGGTTCTGTTTCTGTTCGGCAATCTCGACATCGGTCAGGCCTTCACCTGCGATATCGAATAGGTGAGCCTTATGATATGCTTCTTTCTCATCAACGCTTCTCTCCTCGAAGTTGTATTCCAGTTCCTTGCGCCAGTAGGTTCGTGAGGCGTTGATCAGATAGCCAAAGAAGTGAGAACTCACGTTCTTGACCTCGATATCAAACTTCGGTCTGCCATCCTCATCGATGGTGCGCGTGATGGTGAACATATCATCGAGCTTCTTGAAGTTATGATCGATGACGTTCTCCTGCCATACGTAGTTCTTGAGCGAGCTTCCTTCACGCTGATACTCAATCAGACCATCCTTGGTTACCTCTATGCTGACACGAGGGAAGAAGAACAGCTGTGAATGATTGGTGTAGTTGGTGAAGTCAAGCGTTATTTCCTGGAGTGAATCGAGCGCAGCGCTGGAGAGCTTCGGGGTATTCAATACCAGGTTGAGAATATCTCGCTTTTCTGCTCTGTCGATGACCCATTGTCGGCAGAACTCACGGATATCTCTTGTGGTGATGAGCTTCACGATGTTACCGGTGATTCTTACATACTTCGTGATGGTGGAGTTCTCGTCGTGGAGCGTGTAGAAACCGTTAAGGCGAAGGAAATTGTAGAGGCACGCAGTATCGATATAGTGGTCCCAGGTGTTGGACTTCTTGTTGAGCTTGCTCACCCAGAAACGGGCAGGCATAGCCAGCGTCATCAGGTTGCGGAAGTCCTTGCGGGTATTGCGCAGCTCCATCCAGTCACGGAGATCCTTGCGGCCTTTTCCTCGGTTGTCGTGGTAGGTCCTGAGCCATTGTGGCAGCCAGATTGTATGTATGTCAATGTAGCGCAGGGCAAGTTCCGTTCCCTTGGAGATACCGGTCTCGTCGATGTCCGGTATATTATAGAGTACTTCCACATACTTCATGATTTCTCTGTATTCCTCCTCGCTGAGCTTATAGGTCTCAGAGTTGAACCATAGAGGGTGATAACCGAGAGACTTGCAGCAGAGGCTATCTCGTTCGCCGCTGCAGATGAATGCTTCAGGAAGTTTCTGTTCTTTATAGACCTTCGATTCATCGACGTTGGTCTTGTTGAATTCAGCCATCTCCTTGGCGTTGAACTCATGGTATGCTTTCTTGAGCTCAGCCAGACCATTGATGTACTTCTTAGGCTTGACACCATCAGGAGTATATGAGAATCTCCACTGTTTGCTGAAGTTGAGCGGTTCGTATATCTTGTAGAATTTTACTTCCGGTTTCTCTCCTTCAGCTGGAGAAACCAGGCACTCACGCATGAAGATAGGGTAGTGCTCATTGCTGTATTTGATCTTGACCTTGCGGTCTTTGACATATCCAATCCATTTGGCTGAATGCCAGTTTAGGGCATCCACATGTTCCTGCTTCACGTTTGGGCCAAGAACCTTCAGTTCATCTTCCGTGAATTTATCATTGAGTTCAAAGATGCGGGTACCATCTTTCTCATCGATGGTGGCATCACGTTCTGCAAAAGTAGGCTTGTTTACATCCTTCTTGAGCTCATCGGTAACGTTATACTCTGCTGCCAGGCGAAGGATGGCATCAGGGAAACGGTCGATATTCTTCTCCTTCATATAGAGATCGATAGGAGATTCTGCATTTCCTTCGCCTCCAAAGTCTGTTACTCTCCAGCATTCCTTGTACTTCTTCAGGGAACACGATGGGGTATTCTCCTTTCGGATGGCAAAGTGCTTCTTGGGCGTTCCTGTGCAGTATTTCTGCACGCATTCTTTGGCGTCCGGGTATAATGCGATGATTATGTCCAGTCCGTCATCGGTTGCCTGGTAAATCTGTTCTGCTTTGATCATATTTCTTTTCCTTTAAAAACTGCCTGCAAAGATAAATGTTTGCAGGCTCAAAACAAAATACTTGCTGCCGATAGCCTTAATGCCTTAGGATATGTAGCTTTACGGCTTTGTTGACAGCATTTGGCTGAGATAGGTTGATTTCTGAGAGAATGCGGCTTTCGAATTCCGCTTGTGTCTCGAATCTTTTACGTAGTGGGGGGGTAAGGAAATCTATGATAGCCTTATACCCTGATTCCAGTGTCATTATTGCTTTCATATTCGTTTATTTTTTCAGGTGTACATCCGAGTGGTTCAGAGCTATGCTCTATATATCTGCGAAATAGGGGGCAGTATCTTCCGTTGATACAGTTCACCCCTATTGGGCAGCTTAGACATTTACTTGGAGGCATCTACTTGTACGTTAAATCTATCGTCGTGGAGAAGTAGCTTGGTGTGGATGTATTCTGGTCGCTGCTCCTCTTCGTTCCATCTGATTTCCCGGAAGTCTCTACCGCCTACCTCACATTCGGAAGCATTCCCGCTTTTATCCCATTCGACAATATGATCTTTCCCATCTTTGGTGGGAACTACACCTAATATACATTTGCCAAAACGGTCGTTTCTAACTTCATATATAGTAGCATCAGGGAATTTTTCCTTGATGGCATCCTCTATAGACATAGTTTTAACCTTTCTTTTCATTGTTTCTCATTCTATATTTAACAATTCCTTCTACAATTCCGTCTTCAGCGTCATCGTAGAAAAGATTAACCTCAGATTTGCCTTTATGGAAAGGTCCGTACGACATATCGACCGGAACGCTAGCGTCCTCGAAGTCCTTCTGGATGTACTTCAGCTGTTCGCTGTTGCACTTGATAGTCATCTTTCCCATTTACTTCTCCCATTTACCCTCGTTGATAACCTCTTCTACCATCTCACGCTGGTATGGCAACCAGTTGTTCTTCTTGATCTTGTCGTAGATGCCTGATGCCGACATGCCGAATTTCAGCTGCAGAGCCAAAATGAACTTGTTGCGCTTGTTACGAGGAATCTCGTTGTACCAGTCGCGCAATGAATTTTTTTCATCACTTTTTTGCATATTTTCTTTCATATTTCAAATATTATTATTAACTTTGTTGCAAAGTTACGAATAAAAATTAGAAAACACTAATATCTTTTAGTAAAAATACTAATAGATATTAGTTAAATATTATTAATTAAATTGTGTTGTTATGTATAACGGTCAGGTACTCAGAAAGTTAATAGCAGAAGCTGGTTTAACCAAGAAACAGTTCGAAGAACAGGTTTTTCAGGGAAAATCAACTGGCTTGTATCATGTTGAAACGGCAACGAGTGTCACTTGCAATACCCTTGAGCGTATGCGTGATGTACTCAAGTGCTCGATGGATGACTTCTTTACCACTCCCGAGTGGGCCACGAAAAAGACGGGAGAAGTCATTGGTTCTAATAATGTTCTCTCGAATGTTAGGATTAACAATAGTAAAATGGAGACCCAGTATCTCAAAGAGTTAATCCAGGAAAAGGATAAACGCATCAATACATTGGAGAATTATATAAAACTTCTCGAAAGTAAGGATAAAAAGGACTAAATTCAAACGAAAATTAGTGCTTACTGATTTTTTTTAGTTCTTTTCTCCCCTATATATAATAAGGTATATCATATTATTAATGTGTTGGTTATGATATTGGGCATCTAAAATCTTATCCGGCGGTAGTAGGCTTGTCATCAGTCCTGCCGCCGCAACCAAATAAAGGAAGTGATTAATTAATCACTTCCTTTTTTGTTTTCTTCATATTGTGTTTATCACCTTTTCTCCTCCATTGTCCTTTTTCTCTTATCCCTCTTACTGATCATGAATTTCTTTAGTTTTCCCATCAATTTCCCTTTCATTTTGCAATATATTCATCTGAAATCCAACATATTCTATTTTTTAACACTAAATATTTGCGTATATCGAATAAAACCACTACTTTTGCACATTGATAAATTTATGTGCAACTAATAAAATAAAGGAAAGGCTTCGATATGTCAGTATCCAAAACAAGACAAAAACTGGTAGATGTTGCAAGACAACTGTTTGCCAAGAATGGTATAGCCAATACTACAATGAATGATATTGCTGTAGCATCTGGTAAGGGGCGTCGTACGCTTTATACCTATTTCAGTAGAAAGGAAGATGTCTATTATGCAGTCATCGAGTCGGAGTTGGAGCGTCTTTCTGATAAATTGGATGAGGTAGCCAACTGTAAGATGCGTCCTCAGGACAAGATCATAGAATTGATTTACACCCATCTTAGTATGATCAAGGAAACAGTGGTACGTAATGGCAATCTTCGTGCTGAGTTCTTCCGTAACATCTGGATGGTAGAGAAAGCTCGCAAGAACTTTGATGAGGATGAAATCGAAATCTTCCGTCGTGTCTATGCCGAGGGAAAGGAAGATGGGGAATTTGACATCGACAATATTGATTTAGTTGCTGATATTACCCACTATTGTATCAAGGGGCTGGAAGTACCTTTCATTTATGGAAGATTAGGTCATGGTATGAATGTGGAGTCAAGTAAACCGCTGGTTGCAAAGGTTGTTTATGGCGCCTTGGGTAAATCAGGCTTAAAACTTTAAATAAGATATTCATAATAAACTGATTATTAATTAAATAAGAAAGAAATGGGATTATTAACAGGTAAAACTGCCCTTGTAACAGGTGCAGCTCGCGGCATCGGTAAGGCTGTCGCTATGAAATTTGCTTCTGAGGGTGCTAACATCGCATTCACAGACCTCGTACTCAATGATGATATGGCAGCAGGCTTGGAGGCTACTCGCAAGGAGATTGAGGCTCTTGGTGTAACATGCCGCGCATATGCTGGTAATGCTGCTGACTTCGAGGAGACTGAGAAGACCGTTAAGCAGATTCACGCAGATTTCGGTTCTATCGATATTCTCGTTAACAACGCAGGTATCACTAAGGACGGTTTGATGCTTCGTATGAGTGAGGCTCAGTGGGATGCAGTTTTGAATGTAAACTTGAAGTCTGCCTTCAACTTTATCCACGCTTGTTCTCCTATCATGCTCCGTCAGCGCAGCGGTTCTATCATCAACATGGCTTCTGTTGTTGGTGTTCATGGTAACGCTGGTCAGTGCAACTATGCTGCTTCTAAGGCTGGTATGATTGCTTTGGCTAAGTCTATTGCCCAGGAGTTGGGTCCTAAGGGTGTACGTGCTAACGCAGTAGCTCCTGGTTTCATCGAGACAGCTATGACTGCACAGTTGCCAGAGGAAATCCGTAAGGACTGGATGAAGAAGATTCCTTTGCGTCGTGGTGGTCAGACTGAGGATATTGCAAATGTTTGTCTCTTCCTCGCTTCTGATATGTCAAGCTACGTAAGCGGTCAGGTAATCCAGATCGATGGTGGTATGAATATGTAATCTATTGGCATCTGTTTTAGATAAAACATGCAGGTAGTTTACGAGGACAACCATATAATTATCGTCTCTAAGAGAAGTGGTGAAATCGTGCAGGGCGACAAGACCGGCGATGAGCCTCTCTCAGAGACGGTAAAACAATATATCAAGGAGAAGTACCAGAAACCAGGAAATGTATTCCTGGGAGTGGTGCATCGACTTGATCGTCCTGTCTCAGGACTCGTGGTATTTGCCAAAACCTCCAAGGCTTTGAGCCGTCTGAACAATATGTTCCGTGATGGCGAAGTTCACAAGACCTATTGGGCTATCGTGAAGAATATGCCACGTGAGACTGAGGCAACATTGACTCATTGGATAGTAAGAAACGAAAAGCAGAATAAAAGCTACGCTTACGACCATGAGGTGAAGAATTCGAAGAAGGCGATATTGAAGTATAAGGTGATAGGGCATACTGATCATTACACCCTTTTGGAAGTGAACCTGATGACAGGCCGTCATCATCAGATCAGATGCCAGTTAGCTAAGATGGGGTGCCCGATCAAGGGTGACCTGAAATACGGTTCTCCTCGCAGCAATGCCGACGGAAGTATCTCTCTTCTCTCGCACAAGGTAGAGTTTGTGCATCCAGTATCAAAAGAAACCATTGTAGTGGAAGCTCCTCTGCCAGATGATAATCTATGGAGAGCTATTGCTCCATAACAATTTAATATCCATGCTTATGAAGAAGTATGCGAAATGGGTGGGGATCGTTGTTCTTACCCCATTCGTGCTCATATTATTGTTGGCTGTTTTGCTTTATTTGCCTCCAGTACAGAACTGGGCAGTAAAGCAAGTTGCTTCTTATGCTTCAGAATCGACGGGCATGGATATTTCCGTAAAGCATGTACAACTCGTTTTCCCTCTCAAGCTGGGAGTGGAAGGCGTGAAAGTACTGCAACCTGTCGATTCATTGAAGAACAGCAGAAACCTTGCTTTAAGAAATAAAAAAGATACCGTAGCCGACATCCAGAAGATGGTGGTAGATGTACAGTTGCTGCCACTCTTCAGCAATCAGGTGATGGTGGATGAACTGAACTTCACGAAGATGAAGGTGAACACCACCAACTTTATCCACGAAGCCCGAATCAAGGGAGATGTGGGCAGATTGCAGCTGATGGCGCATGGTATAGATCTGGGTAAGGAGCACGTGAATGTGAACGACGCCCTGATTTCAGATGCCAGATTGTCTGTGGAATTGAGCGATACAGTTCCGCCAGATACGACTCCGAGCACCAATTACTGGAAGATCCACTTACAGAAACTGAAACTAAAGAATACCGATTTTACCCTACACATGCCTGGAGATACCCTTCAGGTGAATGCTTATTTCGGTGATGCGATCGCCCGCACCACCTACCTTGACCTGTTCAAAGGTCTGTATCAGGTCAAGCACTTGGACTGGAAGAACGGCAGGGTGAACTACGACCAGAATTTCGAACGTCCTGTATCCGGTCTGGACTTCAACCATCTTGCCTTCCACGATATGGCATTGAAGGCCGATTCCTTCTATTTCTGCGATTCCAGGATTGATGTAAAGATCAAGGAAGCAAGGATGAAGGAGAAGAGTGGACTGAAGATAGATCAGCTTAATGGCAGATTTGTGATGGATTCCGTGAAGTTGCAGTTGCCGGATCTCTATTTCCGTACTCCGGAATCTCATTTGCAGGCTACTGTAGATATGGATATGAACGCCTTTGCCGAGAAGAATCCTGGCAAGGTGATGGCGCGTGTGAAAGGTGCCTTGGGACGTTCTGATCTATTCCTCTTCATCGGTGATGCATTGCCAAAGCAGATGAAGAGCCGATGGCCTTACTATCCGATGAAGGTGGAAGGTTCGCTGAAGGGAAACATGCAGCGTGCCTCTTTCTCGGGAGTCAAGGTGAATCTGCCTACCGTTTTCGATTTAAGCACGGATGGCATGGTAGCTAATATGACAGATATGAATCGTCTGAAAGCGAATATCAATCTGAAGGCACGCACCTATAATCTCGGTATGGTAACAGCCATGCTCGATCCTGCCTTGACACAGGAAATCCGCATCCCTAGCGGCATCGGCATTCAGGGAAATGTGAAGATGGATGGAACGAAGTATGCCACCAGACTGGCTCTTACCGAAGGTAAGGGAAGCATGAAGGTGGATGCTGCCATCGATGCCAAGACCCGTAGGGATGGCAGCATCGATATGAATCGCCTGGCTTATCAGGCAAAGTTGCAGGCACGACAGATTCAGGCCCAGCATTTCCTGCCTCACCAGAATCTCTACACCTTTACGGGAGAGGTAGAGGCAAAGGGCGTGGGTACTGATTTCCTGTCGCCTCGAACCCGACTGATGGCGAAAGCCAAGGTTAACCAGGTACATTATGACAAGTATCAGTTGCATGATATGGTGGCTGATGCGCAGGTTGCCAACGGTAGAATTCATGCCAAGCTGGATAGTAGGAATGATCTGCTGAATGGTAACATCGCCGTGGATGCCCTGGCTAATACCAAGAAGTTGCAGGCTACACTGGTGGCAGATGTGCGCCATGCCAATATGTATCAGTTGAAGATTACCGATAAGCCAGTGGATGTTTCGCTCTGTGGTCAGATTGATGTTCATTCCGATCTGAAGGATAGTCACAAGGTATGGGCTAACCTGGATGATATCACCGTAAGGACAGAAAAGAAAGTCTATCGCCCAGTAGGTGTGAAGGTAGATATCCTGACCGATAGAGATACCACCCATGCCATAGCAGAGTGTGGAGATTTCCGTCTGAACATGGATGCGCATGGAGGCTACGAGAAACTCCTGCACAGAGTTACCGGTTTGCAGAAGGAATTATGGAAGCAGCTCAAGAACCGTCGCATCGATCAGGTGATGATTCGCAACAGTTTCCCTAGCGGACATATCTACCTTTCTACAGGTAAGGATAACTTCATTTCCCGATTCATCGAATATATGGGCTACCATTTCAAGTCGGTGGAGATGGAGCTGAATGCCTCGCCTGTGGCGGGACTCGAAGGATATATGAACATCGACTCCCTGGTAGCGGGTGGCATGCAACTGGATACCATCCGTGCCTTGGTCCATACGCAGGGAGATACTATCCGTTATTCGGCTCGTGTTCAGAACAATAAGCACAATCCGCAGTATGTGTTCCGTGCTTTGGTAGATGGCGAGGTTCAGGAGCATGGTTCCAATGTCAAGGCTCGCCTCTATGATGCATCTAATAAGTTGGGTGTGGATGTGGGACTCGCTGCCATGTTGCAGCCTAATGGTGTGAAAGTGTCTCTGATAGATACCCATCCGATATTGGGTTATAAGGAGTTCGTAGCCAATGATTCCAACTATGTGATGTTGAGTGATGATGGACGTGTATCTGCCGATCTGGTGCTGAAGGCAGCAGCGGGCAATATGGGTATGCGTGTCTATTCCAACGATAAGAACGAGGATGCCCTGCAGGATATCACCGTCAGCATGAGCAGGTTCAATCTGGACAAGGTGCTGAGTGTGATTCCGTATATGCCGGATATCACGGGTATCATGGATGGTGACTTCCACTTTGTCCAGACCAAGGAAGAACTCTCTGTTTCTTCTAATCTGAAGATAGATAACATGACCTACGAGAAATGTCCGATGGGCAATGTGGGCTCGGAGTTTACCTATATGCCAAAGAGTGACGGTTCTCACTATGTAGATGCCATCCTTACCTATGAGGGTGATGAGGTGGCAACTGTTACGGGTACATACAAGTCGGAAGGTGCCGGCGATCTGGATGCAGAGGTAGGATTAGAGAAGCTTCCTTTGCACTTTATCAATGGTTTTGTACCTGATCAGCTCATCGGTTTGAAGGGATATGGCGAAGGCGCCCTGAAGATGAAGGGTGCCTTGAGCAATCTTGATATCGATGGTGAGGTATATCTCGATTCTGCTTATCTGGTAAGTGTACCATATGGTATTTCCATGCGATTTGCTAACGATCCAGTGCGCATTACCGACAGTAAGCTGCTCTTCGAGAACTTCATGATGTATGCCAACAATGAGAGTCCGCTCAATATCCAGGGTGCCCTCGACTTCACGGATGTGGAGAATATGAAGCTGAATATCCGAATGAGAGCGCAGGACTTCCTGCTGATTGATGCAGAGGAGAATGCCCGCTCAGAGGCATTCGGCAAGGCGTATGTCAACTTCTTCGGAAGTATGCAGGGCTCATTGTCTAATCTGAAGATGATGGGTAAGTTGGATGTACTGGGCAAGACCAATATGACCTATATCTTGCGTGAGTCGGAACTCACTACCGATAACCAGCTGGAGGAACTGGTGAAGTTTACCAATTTCAAGAGTGGCAAGGAGGTTGTGGTTCAGAAGCCTACGCTGGATGGTTTCGATATGTTGTTGAGTATGTCAATCGATGAGTCGGCGCGTATTCTCTGTGCCTTGAATGCCGATAAGACCAATTATGTGGATCTGATGGGAGGAGGCAATTTGCAGATGCGGTACAATACGGCTGACGGTATCAGATTGACGGGTCGATATACCCTGAATGATGGTGAGATGAAGTACTCTCTGCCTATCATTCCATTGAAGACCTTTGATATACAGGATGGAAGCTATATCCAGTTTACAGGTGATCCGTTTAATCCTACCCTGAATATTACTGCAACGGAGGATATCAAGACTACCGTCAACGAGGGTGAGGGTAGTGGACGCTCGGTGGATTTCATCTGTGGTGTGAAGCTGAGTCAGACTTTGGAGAAACCGGGTATCCAGTTTATCATCTCGGCATCCAACGACCAGACCATCCAGGATGAGTTGAATTCGATGAGTGTAGAGGAGCGAGGCAAGATAGCCATCACGATGCTGGCTTCGGGTATGTATCTGGCGAGTGGAACCACCAGTTCGTTCTCGATGAATACCGCTCTGACTTCATTCCTCAACTCCGAGATCAATAACATTGCAGGTACAGCCATGCGAAGCATCGGACTCGATGTGGGTATGTCGGTGGATAACCAGACCAATGCCTCTGGCGGAACGCATACCGACTACAACTTCAAGTTCGCCAAGCGATTCTTCAATAATCGCCTGAGTTTCTCAGTGGGTGGACAGGTTTCAACCGGTGCAGAACTGGAGAATGCCAACAAGAATGAGTCTTTCTTCAACAATGTGGAGGTTCAGTATCGTCTCAACGAAGGAGCCAGCATGTATGTAAGAGCCTTTTATAATGCCAACACCTACGATTGGCTGGATGGTCAGATTGGGGAGTATGGCGGCGGTTTCACCTGGCGCAGAAAACTTTCCAAGTTCTCGGATATCTTCAGATGGAAGACAGAGAAGCAGCAGGTGCCTGCAGATTCTCCGATGCTGCGAACCCGCAAGGATTCAGTGATGCTGCGAACCCGCAAGGATTCTGATATTAGAAACAACGAAAAATAAGCTAGTGAATATGAGAAAGAAGAATCGACTTCACCTTATTATATATATAGCGGCAGCGGTGATGCTGTTCAGCTTCCTGTTTACAGGGTGCTCTTCTACGAGTGCCCTGAAGGAAGACGAGCAGCTGTTTACCGGACTGAAGCCTATAGAATACTCCAACTACGAGGCGAATACCTATGCTGACTCTGTGAAGGAAGAGATGGAGTTTGCTCTTGCATCAGCCCCGACGGGAGCTTTTATGGGAAGCAGCTATTTCCGTACTCCGTTTCCTGTCCGTCTGTGGATATGGAATGCTTTCTCTCCGTCGGATGATGCTCTTTCCAGATGGATTACCAAGGTGTTCGGTTCGAAACCTAAGCTGATGGAGAATGTGAATCCGAAGTTGAGAGCACAGGTAGCTGAGCATCAGCTCGACAAGTTGGGCTATTTCAATGGCAAGGTAGATTACGAAGTGATCACCCAGAGCAATCCGAAGGAAGCCAAGGTGGCTTATAAGGTGAATATGGGACATTTGTGGAGATTGGATTCCGTGGCTTATCTCAACTTCCCGGAACATGGCAAGCAGCTCATCGATTCTACGATGTCGCAGGCCGTCATCAGAAAGGGAAGCCCGTTCAATGTCTCCAATCTGGAGCAGGAGCGTCAGCGACTCACCCGTCTTTTCCGCAACCATGGCTATTACTTCTATCAGAATGGCTATGCTTCTTATCTTGCAGATACCGTGAATACGCCCGGCAAGGTGAACCTCCGTCTGTCTATGGTGGACAGCATTGAGCCGGAAGCAACCCGACAGTGGTATATCGGCAATATCAACATCAACTTCAAGAAGCAGTTCATGGAGGAGATGACCGATAGCTTCGTACGCCGTTATCTGAGTTTCAGATATGCGGGTAAGAAGATGCCGATTCGTGCCGGAGTAGTGCTCAGGGAGTTGAAGCTCCGACCACGGAAGCTTTATATGGTGGATGATGAAAATACGGCAAAGGCAGGATTGCAGTCGATGGGACTCTTCAGTTATACCAACCTGCAGTTTGTGCCTCGGAGCACTCAGGTTTTGGACAGTCTGGGAAATGTGCAATATTGCGATACTCTGGATGCCAACATCGATCTGGTGTTCGACAAACCATACGATTTCTATGTAGAAGCCAACGCCAAGGGCAAGACTACCGGTAGGGTAGGTCCGGAGCTGGTGGTGGGTCTGACCAAGCGCAATGCCTTCCGGGGTGGTGAGAAGCTGGATATCAACTTCCATGGTTCGCATGAGTGGCAGACCATCACGGGACAGGGGGGAAGTTCCAACAAGATCAATTCCTATGAGTTCGGATCGGATGTCACGCTGTCGTTCCCAAGCATCATCACTCCTTGGAATGCTTTCCGCACGATGGCACAGAATGAGCGCAGATTCCGCAGAGGTCATATCCCTCGCCGTTACTACGGTACGCCGAATACCACCATCAAGGCATCCATGAACATCCTGAACCGTGCCGGCTATTTCCGTCGTCATGTGGTTGGAGGAGAGCTGACTTATGATTGGGCAACTTCTTATCAGCATCGCCATTCGTTCAGTCCGCTGATTCTTTCGTATGAGTATATGAACTATACTTCTCCGAAGTTCGACAGCATCATGAATAACAATGTGTATGTGGCAACTTCGATGGCCGACCGTTTCATCCCGAAGATGAGCTATACCTACACCTATCGCAGTGCGCAGAAATACCGCAGTCCTATCGTGTGGTCAACTACGGTGAGCGAAGCCGGCAACATTCTGTCGCTGGGTTATCTTGTAGCTGGCAGGAAATGGAACGACAAGGATAAGACGATGTTCAAGAACGAGTATTCTCAGTTCTTCAAGCTGGAGACCGATTTCGTGAAGTATTGGAAACTGAATGAAACATCCACCCTGGTGGGACATCTGAATGCTGGAATGATCTGGAGTTACGGCAATTCGAGTCAGGCACCTTATACGGAGATGTTCTATGTAGGTGGAGCCAACAGTATCCGTGCCTTCAGTGTGCGAGGTGTCGGACCAGGCGAGCAAGACTACAGTGCCCTGAGTAACAAGTATGCCAACATCCTTCGTACGGGAGATATCAAGTTCCAGGCGAATCTGGAATACCGTCCTAAGATCTGGGGCGATCTTTATGGTGCCCTGTTCCTGGATGCCGGTAATGTCTGGATGAAGGATGCTGATTTCTCCTCTTTCGAGGCCTTCAAGTTTGATAAGTTCTACAAGCAGCTGGCTGTAGGCACTGGAGTGGGTATCCGCTACGATATGGGAATGTTTGTGGTTCGAGTGGATTGGGGAATCGGTCTGCATCTGCCATACGATACGGGTAAGAGTGGATTCTACAACATTCCAAGCTTCAAGAAGAACCAGAGCCTGCATTTGGCTGTGGGCTATCCGTTCTAGCATCATTTGTCAGTGGGCTATCCGTTCTAGCCACGGTTTTTGGGGGGATGAAGCTCCATAAATCATTCAAATAATGATGTAAATCAAAAAAAAGTAGGAAAAGATGCTGCTAGGTGCATTTTTTTTATTACTTTTGCAGGTGATTAAACGTAAATATCAACTATTAAAAAAAATATAGATTATGAAACCTACATTATTGCTTTTGGCTGCTGGTATGGGTAGCCGTTATGGTGGTTTGAAACAGCTCGATGGTCTGGGCCCTAATGGTGAGACTATTATGGACTACAGTATCTACGATGCTATTCAGGCTGGTTTTGGTAAGATCGTTTTCGTTATCCGCAAGGATTTCGAGGATCAGTTCCGCGAGAAAATCCTCTCTAAGTACGAGGGCCATATCCCAGCAGAGCTTTGCTTCCAGTCTTTGGATGCACTCCCAGAAGGATTCAGCGTACCTGAGGGTCGCGAGAAGCCATGGGGTACCAACCACGCAGTGTTGATGGCAAAGGACGTTATCAAGGAGCCTTTCTGCGTAATCAACTGCGATGACTTCTACAACCGTGACTGCTTCATGGTTATCGGCAAGTTCCTCTCTGAGCTTCCAGAGGGTAGCACCAACAAGTATGCTATGGTAGGTTTCCGCGTAGGCAACACCTTGAGCGAGAACGGTACAGTAGCTCGTGGTATCTGCTCTAAGGATGAGAACGAGAACCTGACAACTTGTGTAGAGCGCACCGAGATCATGCGTATCAATGGTGAGGTTTCTTACAAGGACGAGGAAGGTAAGTGGGTTGCTGTAGGCGACAACACTCCTGTGTCTATGAATGTATGGGGCTTTACTCCAGATTACTTCGCTCACAGCGAGGCTTACTTCAAGGAGTTCCTGAGCGATCCTAAGAACATGGAGAACAAGAAGGCTGAGTTCTTCATCCCATTGATGGTCAACAAGCTGATCAACGAGGGTACATCTACCGTTAAGGTACTCGATACCACCAGCAAGTGGTTTGGTGTAACTTATGCAGCCGACCGCCAGAGTGTAGTAGATAGAATCCAGAGTCTCATCGACGAAGGTGTATATCCTAACAAGCTCTTCTAATTCTATTAGATGGATATTCAATTAGATATTTTAAACGAAAAGGAAGCCGCTATTCTCCGAGAGACGATAGCGGCTTCTCAGCATATTGTCATCTGTGCCCACAAGTCACCTGATGGCGATGCTATTGGCTCATCTTTGGGATGGGCTTATTTTTTGCGCTCTCTGGGTAAGAAGCCTATCATCTGTGTGCCTGATATGATACCGGATGCCCTTTCCTGGTTGCCTGGTAGTGATGATATCGTGAGATACGACAAGTATCCCGACAAGGTGCAGCAGGCTTTTGATGAGGCTGATCTGGTATGCTGCGTGGATTTCGGCAGCACTGGCAGACTGGATGAGATGGATCATGTGCTTGCTGGCTGCAAGGCACAGCGTGTTGTCATTGACCATCATCTGGCTCCTAACCTGGAGGCTAAGCTGATGATTTCGCAGCCTCATGCCAGCAGCGCCAGCGAACTGGTGTTCCGTGTGATATGGCAGTTGGGTGGTTTCCCAGCGTTGGATAAGACCTGGGCTACCTGCGTTTATTGCGGTATGATGACCGATACGGGTGGATTCACCTATAATTCTACCAATCCGGACATCTACTACATCATCTGCCAGCTGCTTACCAAGGGTATCGACAAGGATAAGATTTATCGCAACGTCTTCAACAACGCCCGTGTTTCTGCAGTCCGCTTCCGTGGTCATCTGATGAACGAGAAGCTGCAGGTCATCGAGTCGCTCCATGCCAGTTACTATACAGTAACCCGCAAGGAGATGAAGGAGTATGATTTCATCAAGGGCGATCTGGAAGGATTGGTGAACGTGCCTCTTACCATCAGAGGTCACAAGCTCTCCATCTCGCTCCGAGAGGATACCGATATCGACAACCGCATATTGGTGAGTCTCCGTTCTGTGGATGATTTCCCATGCAATAAGATGGCGGAGCAGTTCTTCAATGGTGGCGGTCATCGCAACGCATCAGGCGGTAAGCTGCTTTGCAGTATCGAGGAGGCTGAGAAGATTGCCCAGAAGGCAATTCTTGCCTTTGCCGATTTGCTGAGATAAGGAGGCTTTTGCGCCTGAAAAAACAGAGAAATAAGGAAAAACAACCCCGAAAGAGGCATTAGGATGATAATAAGTGATAAATAATAATAAAATCATCCTATACTTCTCGGTGTTGTCTTTTCTTTTTTGTACCTTTGCCCAATAAATTAGAATTTTGTAAAAGGAATGAAGAAATTTTTGTTTGCCATCATGGCTATAGCAGCACTTTTCTCGTTTGCTGCATGTAACGATACTGAGACATATAAGGATTTGCGTGACCGCGAGTTGGACTCTATCAGTTCTTTCTTGCGTCATGAAAACGTGAAGGTCATTTCAGAAGAGGAATTCAAGAGTCGTTGGGAGAAGAAGCAGAAGGACAACAGCGTGGTTCTTACTGATACTTCCAAGAACAACAATGAGTATGTGCTCTTCAACAGTAACGGTATCTATATGCAGGTATTGGAAATGGGTTGCGGCGACTATATCAAGATGGGCGAGACTACCGATGTGCTCGTCCGTTTCTCTGAATACAATCTGAATACCGCAGCAGAGATGAGTCTCAACTCTTTGCAGTTGAGCAATAATCTGAAGCAGTATTCTTTCTATACTGATAAGATGACCGTGACCAATAATTCCGGCACTTTCACCGGTACTTTTGATGTGAATAGCAGCTTGATGGTAGCCACTTACAACAAAAACTACTCCGGCGGTTATAGTGGAACAGTACCTAGTGGCTGGCTGGTTCCTTTCAGTTGGGTAAAGATTGGTCGTGGTAATGCCGAGGGCGAGAGAATAGCTCACGTTCGTCTGGTAGTTCCTCATACCTATGGTACTACAGCGGCATCAGGAAGCGTATATGCCTGCCTCTATGATTTAACCTTGCAGAGAGGCAGATAAGATAATTTCATTTTAAAAAGATATTATTATGACACTGATTAAGTCTATTTCTGGTATCCGTGGAACCATCGGCGGTCCAGCGGGCGATACTTTGAATCCGCTCGACATCGTCAAGTTTACATCTGCTTACGCTACATTCATCCGTCGTAGCGGTGCTTCTAAGAGCAACACCATCGTGGTTGGCCGTGATGCACGTATCTCGGGCGAGATGGTAAAGAATGTAGTTTGTGGAACTTTGATGGGTATGGGTTACGATGTATTGAACATCGGCTTGGCTACTACTCCTACTACAGAGTTGGCTGTAACCATGAGTGGGGCTGCCGGTGGTATCATCATCACAGCTTCTCATAACCCACGCCAGTGGAATGCTCTCAAGCTTCTCAACGAGAAGGGTGAGTTCCTGACTGCTGCCAATGGTAGCGAGGTATTGAGCATTGCTGAGAAGGAAGACTTCGAGTATGCTGATGTTGATTCTCTCGGAAAATATACAGAAGATAATACCTTCAACAAGCGCCATATCGACTCAGTGCTTGCATTGAAGCTCGTGGATGTTGAGGCTATCAAGAACGCTCATTTCAAGGTTTGTGTAGATGCCATCAACTCTGTAGGTGGTGTTATTCTCCCAGAGTTGCTCGATGCACTCGGCGTAGAATATACATTCCTGAATGCTGAGCCTACCGGTGATTTTGCTCACAACCCAGAGCCGTTGGAGAAGAACCTCGGCGGTATTATGGATGAGTTGAAGAAGGGTGGCTATGATATGGGTATCGTTGTTGACCCGGATGTTGACCGTCTGGCTTTCATCTGCGAGGATGGTAAGATGTTTGGTGAGGAATATACCCTGGTAAGTGTAGCTGATTATGTATTGAGCAAGACTCCAGGTAACACCGTCAGCAACCTTTCTTCTACCCGTGCTCTCCGCGATGTAACCGAGAAGCATGGTGGTTCATATTGTGCTTCTGCCGTAGGAGAGGTGAATGTAACTACCAAGATGAAGGATGTACACGCAGTGATTGGTGGCGAAGGCAATGGTGGAGTTATCTATCCAGAGAGCCACTATGGTCGTGACGCTCTCGTAGGTATTGCTCTCTTCCTGAGCAGTCTGGCTCATAAGGGTTGCAAGGTAAGCGAGCTTCGTGCCAGCTTCCCTAACTACTTCATCGCCAAGAACCGCATCGACCTGACCGCTTCTACCGATGTAGATGCTATCCTCGTCAAGGTGAAGGAGCTGTATGGCAAGGAGAAGGATGTAACTGTTACTGATATCGACGGTGTGAAACTCGATTTTCCTGACAAGTGGGTTCATCTCCGCAAGAGTAACACCGAACCAATCATCCGCGTATATAGCGAGGCTTCTACCATGGAGCAGGCTGATGAGCTTGGAAAGAAGCTCATGCAGGTAGTTTATGATATGCAGTAAGATACTGTATCATATATAAGATATTGTATATATATAAGATACTGTATTTATATAAAAAACGACTTCCCACGATTATAGGCAGCAATGCTTATAAGCGTGGGAAGTCGTTCTCGTTTATAAAAGTTCCGGCTCTATCTGATGGAAAACTTATTGCTCAGCCAGTTCCTTCATGGCATCATTCAATGTATTGAACAGTACATTGATGTTTTCCTCCTGGTTCTTGCACGCCTCCTTGAAGAGAGCGACAGGATCTTCTGAATCGCCCTTCAGCGGAGCCTCGTTCAGGAGAATGTTCACATTGTTCAGCAGCATGCCGTGCAGGGTAGGCATGTGGAGCTGCTGCTGGGTGCCTTCCTTGCTGCCACATTTCTGTCCGGCAGCGTATGCTTTCACGATGATGCGCACCAGCAGATGGATTGCCATCGGTTCGTCGGCAAGGCTGATGAGTACACCATGGGTATAATCTCGTACGTGCTCCTCTATGCTTGTAAACTTACCCTGCAGGAGCCAGGTGAAGTTGCGCTTGTATTCAGCTTCCATTGCCTTGTACAGCTGGTTTGATTTGCAGGCGATGCGCAGATAGTCGAGCATGGTTGGCTCGAAGGTAGGATCGGTCTTCTTCATGCTCTCAAAATTCTTCTGCATGCGCTCGTTAGCCTCTTCCGCACTCTTGTAGTTGAGTCGTACGAGGGTAGAGAACATGATGTCGAAGAAGTACTGGTTCACTTCTCCATAGTGTTCCAGCATCATCTGCTTCACCTCTTTGGGGTCGTTCTTCTTCTGGAAGTCATCGCCGCCAACCGCAGCATCCATGATGCCGCGTGCGTATGCCTCGAAGAATCCTCTTACGAAAGAGGCTACAGCCTGATAACTATTGATTCTCTTGCTCATTGTCTTTTGAATGTTTTAATCAAAAATGATTTAATCAAAATGTTTTAATCAAAAATGATTTAATCAAAATGTTTTAATCAAAGATGATTTAATCAAAAATCTTAAATTCATATCCCTGTTCCATCAGCCATTCTATGGATTGTGGAAGTGCCGTCTTCAGCTTGTCGATGCTCTTCAGCGAGTCGTGGAAGGTGATGATGCTGCCGTTGCGGGCATATTTCTTCACATTGTTCACCACATCTTCTGCCGTCATCCACTTGGAATAATCTCGGGTCACCACATCCCACATGATTACCTTGTAGGTGCGGTGCAGCCACCAGTACTCGCTCTGTCGCATCCAGCCGTGAGGTGGACGGAAGAGATGGGCATGGATGATGTCATTCGCCTTGTTGGTGTTGAGCACGTAGGAGATGACACGATGCTTGAAGGCACCGATATGATTGAAGGTATGGTTACCTATCTGATGCCCCTCTGCTACAATCTGGTTGTAGAGATCATGGTTGCGCAATACGTTTTCGCCCACCATGAAGAAGGTAGCCTTGATATTATACTTTCTCAAGGTTTCCAGGATGAATGGGGTGGATTCGGGAATCGGACCATCATCGAATGTGAGATACACCGAATGGTCGTTCTTGTCCATTCTCCATATTGCTTTCGGATATAACCATCTGAGCCATTTGGCAGGTTGCTCTATGAACATAGGAATAACTTGATTAGGGGATGATACAAAAAGGGAGACCTAGCAAAAACGCCAGGTCTTCCTTGATATTCTTTATTTTACTGATTGCCCTGTGGCATGCTGCCGCCTCTGCCGCGATAGAGTGTATAGAGAGCATTGAGTTGCTTCTCATAACTCTTCTGCAACTGAGGGCTTACCATACCTGCTACATCGCAGACACTCTGCATAATCATAATCTGACGGATGCAGTCGTTCTGGCTCTGCAGGAAGCGGTCGTTGGACAATGAGAGGTAATAGTTGAGATACTGGTAAGCATTCTTCCAGACAGCCTCTACATATTCCTTACCCTTTGCCTTCTGACCGGTGAGCAGCCAGCCGCGAGCCATATCCAGACCACCGCTCATGTAATCGAGGGTGACATTGTATGCAGGAATCTCCACATCAGCCTTCTTCAGGATGTTGATAGCCTTCTGGTTCTTGCCGTCGGCAATGAGCTGGAGGGCTGTCTGGGCGAGCAGGCGACGGTGGGTATAGCACATACGCATGGTAGTCTCGTCGATATAGAGTCCCTTCTGCTTCAGGTTACCGAACTTGAATCGGGTCATGATGTTGTGATAGGTCTTCTCAGCATCGAAGTTCTTCGCACCTGGCTTGTTGGTGGTGAACGGAGTGATACGGTTGGCAAGACCCTCCTGTACGAAGTTGTCGCCAAGGTTCATATAGTTCTCCTGTCCCACGGTAAGAGCCACGTAGATAGGACGTGTCCAGTTGCACTGTGACAGCATTTCGAGCATCATCAGGTCGCCCTTGTAGAGAGCATTCTTGCCTGCGAGTGAAATCACCATCTTGTCTGGGATGGTATCAGAAGCCATCATCATGCCGCTCTTCTTCACAGCCTCCTTGTCGATTGTTACATAGACGGTGTCTGTAGGGATGAAGTGCATGTCTGGGTTCTTGCTGCGTACCCAGTACTTCAGGATGTTCTTGAGCTCGAAAGGCTCATCACCAAACTGCTTCTTGGCATTCACTGGATCCTGCTTGTAGAAGTCGAGAATCTGCTGCTTAGCCTCTGGCTGGACAGAAACATACTCGTTGGTACCCGAACAGAAGTCGAGACGTGGCCAGGTGATTGGCACGGATGGTGAGTTGTATGCAGGACGCATCATCTGGTCGATATACCAGTCGGTCTGCAGATAGCTCAGGTTACATACGCGGGCATCTGTACCTACGCCTTCTACCTCCTGGTTGTACCAGAGTGGGAAGGTATCGTTATCACCATTGGTGAAGATGATAGGGTTGCCCTTCTCCTGAAGCGACATCAGATAGTTCTGACCGAAGTCGCGGCAGGTGTAACGTCCTGAACGGTCGTGATCATCCCAGGTCTGTGATGCCATCTGGATAGGAACGAGCAGGGTTACCACAGCCACGATAGCTGTTACGGCAGTACCGCTGAGCTTCATCTTCTGCTTCAGAAGGTCGATGATGGCGAGAACGCCAAGACCGCACCAGATAGCGTATGCATAGAATGAACCGGCATAGGCATAGTCACGCTCACGTGGCTGCATAGGAGTCTGGTTCAGATAGAGCACGATGGCAAGACCTGTCATGAAGAACAGGAAAAATACCACCCAGAACTGCTGGATACCTACAGGGAGAATCTCCTCTGTCTCCACGCCGTTCTTGATGACCTTGCGCTTGCGGGTGTACCAAGCCTGCCAGAAGAGACCGATGAGACCGAGAATCAGCGGCATGCAGTAGAACACGTTGTGTCCCTTGTTTGCCTTCAGGTCGTCTGGCATTTTGCTCTGGTCGCCATAGAGAGCATCGTCGATGAATGAGAAACCGGTAATCCAGTTACCGTGCTCAGGCTCACCGTTGCCCTGGATATCGTTCTGACGTCCGGCAAAGTTCCACATGAAGTAGCGCCAGTACATGAAGTTGCACTGATAGGAGAGGAAGAAACGGATATTCTCCATCTGTGTAGGAACCTTCACCATCATGTTCTCGCCACAACGGTCGTAAGGCACCTGGTTACCCTCTACGCCACCCATCCAGTCTTCGTATGCCTGGGCATGAGCCGAACTGTGCATACGTGGGAAGAGCATATTCTGTGCATATACATACTTGTTCTTATGGCTTACTACGAAGTAAGAGTCCTTCTCATCGGCAGAAGCCTTCTCCTTGCGCTGATAAACAGGTGCCCCTTCCTTCGTCACAGGCTTGCACATGTTGCCGTCAGCTTCGAGAGCCACCTGAGAAGTGTAAGCCTGACCATAGAGCAATGGAGTATCGCCATACTGGTCGCGGCTCAGATAACTGCCCAGGGTGAAGATATCCTCAGGAGAGTTCTGGTCCATAGGAGGGTTGGCAGATGAACGGATTACGATGAGCGCATAGCTTGAGTAACCGATCATCAGCATCAGCATGCAGAGCAATGCCGTGTTCTTGATGCGTGCAGAGATGAGAGGCAGCAGCTGCATCTTCTTCTTCTCGATGCCTGTAGCCTGGTCAACGCCGGTTACTACTTCCTTCTTGCGCTTGTAGTTGAGTACAAACCAGAGGATAGCCAGGATGATGATGCCGGTGATGACAGCGCTCCATCCATATCCGAAGAATGGGATGCCGAGCATGCCGAAACCGAGAACGAAGGCGATGTTCTGCTTCTTCTCGTTCTTCTCTGATGCATTGTAGGTCTCGTAGATACCCCAGATAACAGAGGCTACGAGGCAGATGATATATACGATTTCACCGGTATTGAATGGGCAGCCGAGTGTGTTGACGAAGAACAGCTCAAACCATCCGCCTACGGTGATGATGCCTGGAACCACACCATAAAGTACGGCTACTACCACCAGGAATGAAAGGAAGAGCGCCATGAGCGAACCCTTCAGGTTGGCATGAGGCACTTTCTTGTAGTAATATACCAGTACGATGGCTGGGATGCAGAGCAGGTTGAGCAGGTGCACACCGATACTCAGACCGGTCATATAGGCGATGAGCACGAGCCATCGGTCGCTATGAGGTTCGTCGGCATGGTCTTCCCACTTCAGAATCAGCCAGAATACCACAGCGGTGAAGGCAGAAGAGAAGGCGTAAACCTCACCCTCTACAGCAGAGAACCAGAAGGTATCGCTGAAGGTGTAGATGAGTGCGCCCACCATACCTGATGCCTCGATGGCAATCAGCTTGCTGGTGGTCATCTCCTTCCAGTCGCCGATGATGAGCTTGCGTGCCAGATGGGTGATGGTCCAGAAGAGGAACATGATGCAGACGGCACTGAGGAGTGCGCTCATCGTATTCACCATCTTGGCTACCTGCGTGGTATCACTGGCGAAATGTGTGAAGAAATTGCCCATGAGCATGAAGAATGGTGCCCCAGGTGGGTGACCGATCTCCTGCTTGTAGGCAGTTGTAATAAACTCAGGACAGTCCCAGAAGCTGGCTGTCGGTTCAATTGTGGAGCAATATACGAATGCCGCAATGATGAATGCGACCCATCCGAAGATATTGTCCACTAATCTGTACTGTTTCATTATTGTTTAAACTTTAATGTATTATATTTCTATGTTTCCTATTATATAATGTGTATAAAACGTTGCAAAGATACTAAAAAGTAAAGAGATAGCGTAGGATTGCTTCTCTTTTTTAGGTTATATTAAATTAAAATGAAGGATGTTGTAGAAAAATAAGCATTAGGATGGGATGTTTATTACGTCGCCACGTATGAAATTTTACGTCCCGACGTAGGAATTCCTGCGTCGGGACGTAATAAAAAGGGGGTAAAATGTAATTGAAAGCTGTATGTATTATACATTCAGGAAATGCTCTTCCAGCTTTTCTCTTGGCATATCTGCCGTATCGTGATAATGCAGGTGCTGGTTTACACAGGCGATATGCTTCACGTTGTTGAGCACTTCGGCTACATCGTGACTGACGATGATGATGGCGCACTCCTTGTTAATTTGCTCCAGCATCTCGTACATCTGCTTTTGGAATCGGCGGTCGATGTAGGTATTAGGCTCATCGAGAATCACGACATCGGGTTTTGATACGATGGCACGGGCGAGGAGCACTCGCTGAAGCTGACCACCGCTGAGGGCAGCGATGTGTCTGTCTTTCAATTCCGTCAGCTGCATGCGCTCCAGGGTATCGAGCACCTGCTGGTGCTGTGCCTGGGTGTATCGCGAAAAGAGACCTTTGGTCTTGCTGAGTCCGGCAAGTACAACTTCATATACGGAGATAGGAAACTGCTTGTCGAGCTGGTTGTATTGTGGGAGATAGCCCATCGAAATCTCCTTTGTTTCTTCAACTTTTGCTTCGCCGTTTTCAGCAAGAACCGTATTTCCGTTCTCATCTTTCACTTTTCTGAAGTATCTGATGGTTCCTTCCGTAGGCTTCATCAGTCCCAGAATGAGGCGCATGAGAGTAGTCTTGCCACCACCGTTTGGTCCGATGATGCCAAGATAATCGTCTTGATATACTGTGAGATTTACGTCGTTGAGCACCTGCTTGCCGTCATATCCGGCAGATAGGTGCTCTATTTTTATGATTGGAGTCATATGATTGTAGTTTTTACTTCCCAACAACGATTTTCTTGCCCTGTACCGCTGCTGCCGCTTCCTGCATCGCCCTGTTCCAGTCCCCCTGCAATGGATTGATATTCATTGGCTTGGTGTGGCTCTCCTTGATGAAGGTTGTGGTGTTGCGGTTGGCAAATTCTGCTTGTATCAGGCAGAACTTGATCTTTTCTTTTCTGGCTCTCTCTATGAGGCTCTTCAGCTGGGAGGCACTAGGCTCCCTGCCTTCTTCCTCTATGGCAAGCTGCTCCAGCTGGTAATCACGGGCAAAGTAGGTGAGGATAGGGTGATAGATCACAAACTTGTGTACCAGGTCTGGGTCCTTTTTGAAGCTCTCCTTGATGGTGCTGTCTCTCTTGTCGATGATGCTGAGCAGCGACTGATAATTCTTCTCGAAGAAAGCCTTGTTCTTCGGCTCCAGTTCGCAGAGCGCCTTGAGGATGTTGCTGGCTATGATGCGGGCGTTGCTGCAACTCATCCATACGTGCGGGTCGATGTTGCCACCCGGAGTCTTGGCAGGCTTGATGCCCACGGAAGTATCTATCACTTTCATATCCGGAGCGTTGTCCTGCAACTTCTTCATCCAGGTCTGCTCAAAACCGATGCTGCCCACTTTCAGATAAAGGGCACTCTTCGAAAGTTCCATCATCTGCTGGGCGTATGGCTCGTAAGTCTCCGGGTTGTTGCCATTTGATACCATCACGTTGACATCCACCTTGCCTTTGGCAATTTGATCTACGAAATACTTGTAGGGGGAAATCGTAACTGTAACCGCAGGCTTCTCTGTTCCGGAAGTCTTCCCCGAATCTGCCTGTTTCTGAGGTGTACCCTTACATCCGGCAAGAATAACACATAATATAATAAGGTATAGAAATCTCTTCATATATTAAAATCTTCTTAGGTTATAAATCTGCTTATATGTTTATACGATGAAGCTGAGACCATAAACCAATAGGATATATCTCAGCACTTTTCCGATGGTGATGCTGATGGTAGAGATGATGATATTGGCTCTTGTCAGCCCCAGCACGATGGTGATGGCGCTTCCCAAAATCGGGATGAAGGCGAAGAAGCCCATCCAGGCACCTCTATCAGCCATGAATCTTTCTGCCTGATCCAGTTTCTCCTTCTTCACGTGCAGATATTTCTCTATCCATTCCATCTTGCCCAGTCTGCCCACACCATAGTTGAACAGTGAGCCCAATACATTTCCTATGCTGCCATATATCACCAGAGGGATGGGATCCAAACCTGCTGCCTGCAAGCCCGACATCACTACCTCGCTGCTGAAAGGAAAGAAACTGCCGGCAAGAAAGGCGGAAACAAGCATACCCCAATAGCCCCAGTTGATTAAAAAGTCTATTATGTAACCCATTGAATATTATTTGTTTAATATTCTTGATGCAGCGTTTCGCTGCATCAAGTCTATCTCTGAATAACTCTTATCCCAGAATCAATCTTATCCCTGAATGGCCTGCAGTAATACCGTTTCCGGAATGAAGATATTGTATAGCAATATCAATACCATGATGACCAGCGCCGAGATAAAGACGATGTTCGCCACTTTTCCCTTGGTATAGGTGATGAAGTGAGCGGTGAGTGGTGCCGTATTTACAATCATGATGCTGCCCAACTCCTTGATATGCTGAGGCTGCAGGATGATGAAGGCAAGACTCACATAGTTGATCAGAATGAATGAATTGTAGATCATTCGGGTACGGATCTTATCAGCATAAGAGGTATGTAGGAAGTGTATGCTGCCCAATGTGCTCAGGGTGATGAGGAACAGGAGATTCACCACCTCGTGGTCGGTAATCTGCGAATAATCGAACAGATCCTGATAGTTGATGAATTCTGCAAAATGACTGATCAGTCCATCTATATTATTGGTGTAGGCGAAGTAACCCGCTGAGAACCAGTATGGCATGATGAGACCGATGATAGATGCAAAGAAGTTTCTGATGCTGAAGGAATTGGTGAATACCATCATCATCAGCCACAGGAAGGGCAGGAAATATCCCACCTGGATGAACACCAGTGAGGCGAGTCCTACGCAGAAGAAGGCATAGAAGGTCCATCCTGCCGCCCGCCTGTCCTGGTAACTGTTCCAGATGATGAGGTAGAAGGCGATGGAGCACATCGTCACGATGCTTGCCTTGAAGGAGGGTGTAGGCAGAGAGGTCATGGTGATGAACACCAGGAAACTGCAGGACACCATTCGGCTGTAGGTTCGCATCAGGGAATTATGGTTGTTGAGTTCCACCATCAGCAGGGTAGAGAGGATGGTGAAGGCGAACTGCACCCAAATGTTAGCTACTAAAAAACCTACAGCAACCCATACCAAGGCGGCAAGGGTTGCTGTTACAGGTAGAGCGTAGCGGCTAGCCGCCACTTTATTTTGAAAAGTTTTCTTTCTTAACATCTAATTTTTTGAAATATGATGAAGCTTTTGCCCTTTCAGGGCGACATTTTCCCTTAAACAATACCCAGGGCGTTGCCCTGGGCTAGGAGCTTCTGCCCTTTCAGGGCGTCTGGCTGCCAATACAATGTCTGGGAGCTTTTGCCCTTTACCTTTCCCTTCGGCCGGTGACCGTTGGTTCAGGGCGTGTGGAGACTATGGATTAAAGATCCTGTCCGATATCAGAGCGGAAGTACTTGTCTGTGAACTGGATCTTCTGTGCCTCGGCAAAGCTCTTCTTCAGAGCCTCTTCCTTATCCTTGCCGTAGCTGCTTACGCAGATTACACGGCCGCCATTGGTTACAACCTCTCCATCCTTCATGGCTGTACCAGAGTGGAAAACTACAGAACCTTCCACATCATTGATACCCTGGATAGGATAACCCTTCTTGTAAGCCTCTGGATAACCACCGCTTACGAGCATCACACAGACAGCAGCACGCTCATCAAACTCGATGCTGCGCTTGTCGAGATCGCCGGCAGCTACACCCTCGAAGAGATCCACGATGTCGCTCTTCAGACGGAGCATCACGCTCTCTGTCTCTGGGTCACCCATACGGCAGTTGTACTCGATAACCATAGGCTCGCCCTCTACATTGATCAGACCGAAGAAGATGAAGCCCTTGTAGTCGATGTTCTCCTCAGCCAGACCCTCTACGGTAGGACGGATGATGCGCTCATCCACCTTCTGCATCCACTCCTTGGTTGCGAAAGGCACAGGGGTAACGCTACCCATACCGCCGGTGTTCAGACCGGTATCGTGCTCGCCGATGCGCTTGTAGTCCTTAGCCTCAGGCAGAATCTTATAGTTCTTGCCATCGGTCAATACGAATACGGAGCACTCGATACCGCTGAGGAATTCCTCGATAACTACGCGTGCAGAAGCGTTGCCGAACATACCGCCGAGCATCTCCTTGAACTCCTTCTTAGCCTCTTCCAGGGTAGGGAGGATGAGAACGCCCTTACCGGCGCACAAGCCGTCAGCCTTCAATACGTATGGAGCCTTCAGAGTCTCCAGGAACTTCAAGCCTTCTTCTACGTGCTCGCCGTCGAAAGTCTCATACTGAGCTGTCGGAATGTTGTGGCGCTTCATAAACTGCTTGGCGAAGTCCTTGCTTCCTTCCAGCACGGCACCAGCCTTTGATGGACCAATCACAGGGATGTTCTGGGTGCGAGGGTCAGCCTTGAAGTCATCATAGACACCCTTTACCAATGGGTCTTCTGGACCTACTACCACCATATCAACACCGTTCTCGACAGCGAAGTTCTTGAGCGCCTCGAAGTCGTCAGCCTTGATATTCACATTCTCGCCGACATTCTGTGTACCGGCATTACCAGGAGCAATAAAGAGTTTCTCACACTTCTCGCTCTGAGCGATTTTCCAAGCTAAGGCGTGCTCGCGGCCACCGCCTCCTAACAATAATATTTTCATCGTAGTTACGTTTAATAATTCTTCTATTATATGTTGCAATCAGGATATTGATCATCTCCTTCTTTTACAATCAGGATAGATATTTACTCCTTTTTGCATCCAAATTCCTAATTTGCTGCAAAATTACTAAATTTCAGCGAACTATACAAGCAAAAAGCCTAAAATCTTTATCGCATATAGTTTTTATAGATTTCATAATAGATATCAGGCCATCCGTAGATGGCTATCCTCTCCAGTTCCTTGTAGAGTTCCGGTATGTCATCTATCAGCTTCACCAGGTCGGGATTGTATCGGGTTCCTGCGCCTTCTCTCAGCTCTCCCATCACTTTTTCGAAGCTCTTTTCCTGCTTGTAGTTTCTGCCTACTCGCTCGGTGGCAGCCTGCATGCAGTCGCACAGGGTTATGATATCTATCATGAAGCGGTAAGGTGACTTGGTGTTGTCGAAATCGTTTGGATAGCCTCCCTTGCCGTTGTACCATTTATGATGTCCCAGCGTGGTATCGTGGTAGTATTTCAGCTTCTGCGATATCTTCAGGTATTTCAGTCCCATTCGTGGATGCATTCTGATGATTCTTCGCTCCTCATCGCACAGCTGTCGATAGTCGTTGTTCACCACGCTTACGATACTGTTCTTGCCAATGTCGTGACAGAGTGCAGCACGGGTGATGAAGTGGATGAGCTGCCGCTGATGAAGCCTTACCTGCCATTTGCTGCTGATGCCCAGTTTTCCTACCAGCAGTTCCCGCCTGTGCCTGATGATGGCTTTCATCATGGCTTCTGCAAGTCGTGCCACGTGGGTAGAGTGGGCGTAGGTGGTAACCTGGGTTGCTACGTTCAGTTCCATCACGAATCCTATTCTTTCTTCATCGCTCAGGTATTTGATGAGTCGGGGATAGGTGCTCACATATTCCAGTGTCTGATTATACTGTGTGGAGTTCTGCTGGTCTTTGCGATGTCTGAACATCCTGATAATATCTTCACAGAATGTCCTGATGTGCTTCTTTTTGTAATTGGCTGAAACTCTGGCGGTATCTACGATAAACGCCAGATTGGTGTAGTGATTCATCAGCGAATTGAAGGCACCTTCCCTCAGAACTTTTTGTTGTGTAAGTGGTTTGATCAGCATTCCGTATATTTCCTCAGCCTCTCTCAAGGCTGTTCTTGTCTGGATTTCTCCAATTCTTAGCTTCATGACGATGAGATTAAGCTTCGATGAGATGCTGAGTCCTACGGTATCCGGATATTGTCTTATCACCCGTTTTACCAAAGCGTCTCCTTCTTTCTTTTCTATCAGTTCCGGATTGGTGAGATAGATACCTCTTACTATCTCCAAGTCTCTGTTTTTGATTCGGTTAATCCATTTCTGTCTTCTCTTTTCGGGTACTTCCAGCTCGTCTGCCGTATGATTTCTTGCCAGTTCTTCCAGCTTTTTGTATCTTTCCTTCAGTTTTTTCAGAGGTTGGATATGGTGGAGTGTCCATGCGGATAGGCACAGATCCTGTAGGGCATAGCCGTACAGACCCAGTTCTTCGGGCGTATGGCAGTGCGCACTGTCGGCTACGTATGCGATGCAATCGTATGCTTTTTTCAATGTCTCGTTGTCTCTGTTCAGTCTCCATATCTGGTAATAGGATGCCCCCTTCCAGCTCATGGCTCTCAGAAATTCGTAGTTCCTTTCCGGGCGTTTTCTGAAATTTCGAATCAGAATATCAGTAACCCTGTTTGTGATGAATGGATCCGTCAGGGCATAGGCGTAGTTATGAAAGAAGTTTTTGTCCAGACTGTCGTAGGCTGCATCCGGCAGAATGGTCTCCTTCGTCGTATCTGCCATATCGGTTTCGAAATAATCTACAATGCTATTCAGCAGCTTCTCGTTCTCGTGATACATCAAATGGTTCTTCCGGCTTCTTGTCATGAAGAATCTTACCCATTTGTCGTGGTTGTGGATGCTGAAGATGCTGTCGTTGTAGCGATTATAGGTGATGCGGTTCTGAGATAGCTTGTCGAAGATGAATTTAAAGTCGGGGATGCTCTGCTTAGAAACAAAAAACTCTTTACCTGCCACTTGCAGGTGGCAGGCAAAGAGTATGGTGGTAATTAATAAAATTACTTTTCTTATCTTGTTAATCATCTTTTCGTTCCGAAGATTTGTTTTACTTCAGATAGACTCTCTTATATTTTTCATCCGAATTGTTTTCGGATAGAGTCTCTTATACATTTATAAATTTTCTTTTTATTTCAGGTAGTCGAAGAAGTAGTTGCTGATTCTTTCGTGCAGGTGAGTGCTCTGATGACCTCTCATGTTGTGAGGTTCACCTGGATATACGAAGAAATCTGGCTGGGTACCTGCTGCGATACAAGCCTTCAGGAAGGTGAGGCAGTGCTGTGGCACTACGGTCACGTCGTTCAAGCCCTGGATAATCTGCAGCTTACCCTTCAGGTTCTTAGCCTGATAGAGCAGGGATGTCTTCTTGTAACCCTCTGGGTTGGTCTGTGGGGTATCCATATAGCGCTCGCCATACATCACCTCGTACCAGTGCCAGTCGATTACCGGACCGCCTGCTACGCCTACCTTGAATACGTCTGGATAGTTGGTCATCAGCGAGATGGTCATGAATCCACCGAAGCTCCATCCGTGAACACCAATCTTGTCGGCATCTACGTAAGGCAGGGTCTTCAGATATTCTACACCCTTCATCTGGTCCTTCATCTCTACCTGACCCAGCTGGCGGAAGGTAGCCTGCTCGAAAGCCTTGCCACGGTTCTCGCTGCCACGGTTGTCGAGGATGAAGAGCAGATAGCCCTTTTCTGCCATGTAGGTTTCCCAGCCACGGCTAGAGTAGTTCCAGCGGGCATCCACGTTGTGGGCGTGAGGTCCACCATATACATATATAATGGTAGGATACTTCTTGTTAGGGTCGAAGTTCACCGGCTTCACCATTCTCCAGTAGAGGTCGGTTACGCCGTCGTCGGCCTTGATCGAACCGCAGCTGTATTCAGGCACGTTGTAGCCCTTCCATGGGTTCTTGGCTGTGAAGTAAGCGGTGCGCTTGCCGTTCTCGGTGTTTACGATGGCTATCTTGCGAGGCACGGTTGGAGTAGAGTAGTTATCATAGATAAACTGTCCGTTTCCGCTCAGGGTAGCGTTGTGCCATCCCTTGCCGCAATCGTCCATCATGGTGCGCTTGCCGGTCTTGGTATCTACGGTGAAGATGTTACGCTGGATAGGAGAGCACTCGTTGGATGCGATGATGATGCTCTTGCGCTTGGTGTTGAAGCCGAGCACTTCCATCACTTCCCATTTACCGGAAGTCAACTGTTTGATTTCGAGTGATTCCGTGTTGCTTGCCATGCGGCTGCCGTGCTTGCCCAGGGTGCAGAGGTAAAGGTGGTTGTAGCCATCCTTGCGGCTCTGCATAATGAAGCTGCTGTTGTCCCAAGGCAGGAACTGGATTGGGTGACAAGGCTCTACATACTTCTCATCGGTCTCGCGATAGAGCTCGCCGGTCTTCTCGCCAGTCTCTGCGCTGTAGGCAGTGAGGCGACAGTCATTCTGGTCGCGGTTCAACTCAAATATATAGATGGTCTTGCTGTCTGGGCTCCATGCGATGTTGGTGAAGTAGCGGTCTGTAGGGTCGCCCGCCTTCAGATAGATGGTCTTGCCTGTCATGCAGTCGAACACGCCCACAGTTACCTTGTGCGATGTCTCGCCTGTCATCGGATACTTGTCTGGTGCAGGCTTGGCGCAGCAGGTCTGGGTCTCAGGATGATTGAAGTAATCAATCTCCGGGATATCCACCTGTGGATAATCAGTCACCATGCTCTGATCCATGCGGTAGAAGGCGAGCAGTTCGCCGTTAGGGCTCCAGAAGGTACCCTTGCTGATGCCGAACTCATCGCGGTGAACACTCTGACCATATACGATAGAGCGGCTTCCGTCTGTAGAGATCTGGAAATCGTGAGACTTCTTCTCTCTTGTCATGGCATTGTTGGTTATGTCGAAGGAGCGCACATAGAGGTTGCTGCCCTTCAGATAGGCGAATGCATTCTGCTGTGCGTTAGCTTCGAGGAGGTTCTCGCCATCTTCAAACTCCATCTCGCTCAGCAGCTTATGCTTCTTGAAGTCGATGGTGTAGGTCTTGCTGCCGTTGCTCACCATCACAATGCTCTTGCCTGCAAAAGGGAACTGAGCGTTGTAGAGGGCTCTTACCTTGATGTCCTTGGTAGGAGCAATCCACTGGTTGATATCGTTGATACCGAAGAGTTTTGTCTCCTTTCCGGTAGTCTTGTTTACGAGATAGCATGCCTCGATGTCCTGATGGATGAGTTCATTTCCCCACCAGGTGCACCAGCGGTTCTTTGCCACCATGTTGCGGTAGTTGTTGCCACCGAAGTTCAGGTCTTCCAGTGTGAAGGCTTTCTCGCCCTTCTGCGCAGGAACCACGCCCTGAGCCTGTATCTCGGTTGCATTCATTGCCATCATGGAAATCATAGCTGCAAAAGATAATTTATAAATTGAATTCTTCAGATTCATCATTTTTTTTCTTGTTTTTTGTAACACATAACACCACGTTTTGTGGTGTTATGTGGTTTATCTGTTTGATAACTAGAATTTTATCTTTAGCAACGCAGCGTTTCGCTGCATTGCTAGAAATCTTAGCGACGCCGCGTTTTACGGTGTCGCTAGAAAATCTTAATCCTCGTCATCAAAGTCGGTGTCGAAGCTAGGCTTGCTGCCACGCTTTCCTCCGAAGTTCTTGCCACCTCTGCGGTCTCCCTTGAAACCACCGCGCTTGTTGTTACGGTCGTTACGGTCGCCTCCGCGCTTGCCTCCGAAGCTGCGGCCGCCCTTGCGGTCATCATCATCGTTGCGTCTTCCGGCAGCACCCACACGTGGACGTCCGCCACGGCGAATCTCATTGCGGCGCTTCTCGAAGTCCTCCAGGCGATGGCTGTGGAACTGGAAGCTGCGGATATCTGCCTCCTCGTTCTCAGTCTCCTCACTCACACGCTTCTTGAACTCGCGCTCCTTCTTGAAACGGTGCTTCTGCGCCATCTCGCTCTTCTCGCGCTCAGTCTTCACGATACCGCCCTCAGAACGGAACTCCTTCATCTTGCCGTCGAACATCACATACTTGCGGAACTCGCACTCCAGACTTCCGTTATATACCGGAATCTTGATAGATGGCTTCAGTCCAATCTGCTCGAAGCACTCCTCGCGGTAGCTCAGTACCCAAGCCTCGTTGCCTGCGAAGGCACGCTTGAATCGCTCGCCAATCATCTTGTAGGTGTTCAGCAGGTTAGGAGTAGAGATACGCTCGCCGTATGGAGGGTTCATCACGATGATGCTCTTCTCGGCAGGCTGTGTGAAGTCCTTGAAATCCTGCTGTGCGATGGTGATATCCTTGCTCAGTCCGGCTGCACGCACGTTGAGGTTGGCAGTGTTCACCGCCTTCATATCTACATCATATCCGTAGATGTGGTGCTCGAACTCGCGCTCCTGAGAGTCGTCGTTATAGACCATATCGAAGAGATCCTGGTCGAAATCGTTCCACTTCTCGAAGGCAAACTCCTTGCGGAATACACCTGGAGAGATGTTGCGGGCGATGAGGGCTGCCTCGATGGCGATGGTTCCCGAACCGCACATTGGGTCGATGAAGTCGCATTCACCCTTCCAGCCGGTCATCAGGATCATACCTGCAGCGAGAACCTCGTTCAGAGGTGCCTCTACCTGCTCCTGACGGTAGCCGCGGCGGTGCAGACTCTCACCGCTTGAGTCGAGACTCAGTGTAGCGTTATCCTCTGCGATATGGATGTTGAGGCGGATGTCTGGGTTAGACACGCTGATGTTAGGACGTGTGCCCTGCTTCTCGCGGAACCAGTCCACGATGGCATCCTTTACCTTGTAAGTCACGAAGCGTGAGTTGCGGAACTCCTCAGAATAGACTACTGAATCTACCGAGAAAGTCTTCTTCACGTCTAAGATGTCATCCCACTTGATCTTCTGAATCTCGTCGTACACCTCTTCGGCAGAACGAGCCTTGAAGTGCTTGATAGGTTTCAAGATGCGGATGGCTGTGTGTAACTGGAAGTTAGCACGATACATCATTTCCTTGTCGCCTGTGAAAGATACCATGCGGCGACCTATTTGTACATTGTTAGCACCCAGTTGGGTGAGCTCCTCAGCCAAGACTGGCTCCAGACCCATAAAGGTCTTGGCAATGAGTTCAAATTCCTGTTCCATTATTGAATTCTATATCTAATAAACTTTGTTTTTCTTTTCTATATTTCTTTGTTTTCGGCTTCATATCCTTGGTCACCCACACGTTGGCTCCCACGATGCAGCCTTCTCCGATGGTGATTCTGCCCAGGATGGTGGCGTTGGCATATACGATGACATCGTCTTCCAGGATAGGGTGGCGAGGGATTCCCTTGATAGGATTGCCGTCCTTATCCAGCGGGAAACTCTTGGCTCCGAGGGTCACACCCTGATAGAGCTTCACGTTGTTGCCGATGATGCAGGTGGCACCGATAACCACACCCGTGCCGTGGTCGATGGTGAAGTGGTGGCCGATGGTAGCCTCCGGATTGATATCGATACCCGTCTCCGAGTGTGCCAGTTCCGTCATCATTCTTGGGATGAGGGGCACGCCGAGCTTGTGCAGAACATGAGCGATACGATAGTTGGTGATAGCTTTGATCACGGGATAGCAGGAGATGATTTCTCCGTGGCTCATCGCCGCCGGGTCACCATTGTAGGCTGCCTCTACGTCGGTGGCGAGAATCTTGCGGAGCTTGGGAAATTCCATGATGGCTTTGGCGGCGATGACACCTGCCTTGGCACGCTGGTGCTGCAGTTCTGCCTGGGTTTCCGATTCGCAGTCGTTGGCGAAGCAGAGTCCGGCGAGAATCTGTTCTGCGAGCATCTCGTAGAGTTTCTCAACTCTTACTCCGATATGGTATTTGATGGTAGAGATATTCACGGAAGAGTTTCCGAAATATCCCGGAAAGAGGATGGATCGAGACAGATTGATGATGTCTTCGAGCGCCTTGCCCGAAGGAAGTGGATTTCCGTCTCGATGCTGATGGAAGAGACCCTTCAGCGATTCGGCGCTTGAAAGCTCGTCGATAGTCTCTGTCAGCTGATGAGTTAGTGTATCTTTACTCATGTTCTTAATGTATCAATAAAATTCGAGTGCAAAGATACGATTAATTTCTTGAACTGCAAAGAAATCGTTCTTGTTTTTTGTGATTTTTTTAGCGTTGCTGAAATTTCATATCTCTGAACGCACTCCAGGCTATCGGTACCGCCACGAGGAAGGAGCAGATGTCTGCCCACGCCTGACACATCTCTACGCCCAGTAATCCGAAGAAATGAGGGAGGATGAAAATAAGCGGAATGAAGAACAAACCGCTACGTGCTGCTGCCACGATATTCGCACGTACAGGCTTGCGGATGGTCTGCATCAGCATATTCGTCAGCACGATGGTGGCAACCAGGGGGAAGCTGATAACCTGCCACTTCAGGGCAACGGACCCCACGGCTACCACGCTGGCATCATCACGGAAGAGTTCGATGATAGGCTCGGAGAAAAGGAAGCCGAAAACGGCACAAACCGCCAGGAATACCGTGCCGCATTTGATGCAGAAAAAGAAAGCCTCCTTCACGCGGTCGTACAACTTGGCTCCATAACAGAAACCGCAGAGCGGCTGGAAACCCTGACCCAGTCCGATGACCACGGCATAGGTGAAGAACGAGATTCTCGTCACGATACTCATACCCGCAATGGCTGCATCTCCATAGGCTCCGGCAGCCACATTCAGCACCAGCGTGGCGATGCTTCCCAGGCCCTGTCTTGATAAGGAAGGCGTGCCGCCAAAGATAATCTCCTTGAAGTAAGCCCTGGTTGGCGTGAAGTTGTGCAGATGGATTCGGATGTTCTGACCCTTGTGTGTCATCCAGAAGAGCATGGCGCAGCCGAAGCACTGGCTGATGAGGGTGGCGATAGCGGCACCCGTGATGCCCATGGCAAAATAAAGGATGAGCAGTGGGGCAAGGATGAGATTGAGGAGCACTCCCGACATGATTCCCTTCATTGCATACATCGCATTGCCCTGGAAGCGCATCTGGTTGTTGAGGGTCAGAGAGGTTGTCATGAAGGGAGCACCCAGCAGGATGATGCCGAGATAGCGCTCGGCGTAGGGCTGGATGGTGGGGGTGGAACCCAGAAGAATGCACAGTGGTGTCAGGAAAAGTTGTCCAAGAATGGCGATGAGAAGTCCCGTCAGGAAACTCAGCACGAAGCCCGTGGATGCCATCTTCTTCGCCTTCTCCACCTCCTTGGCTCCCAGCATTCGGGAAATATAGTTGCCGGAGCCATGACCATAGAGGAAACCAACGGCCTGGATTACTGACATCATGGCGAAGGAAACGCCTACCGCTGCCACGCTTTGGGTATTGATGCTGCCCACGAAGTAGGTGTCGGCGAGGTTGTACATACTCGTCGATAACATGCTGATAATGGTAGGTATCGCCATCGTAAAAATCACCCGATGCACCGGTGCATGGGTCAGGAATGTATAATTATCTCTTGATTTCTTCATATCAGCCTGCAAAGTTACTGCTTTATTTCCGAAAGGGGGAAATATTCGGGGTTTTTAACGCTCGGCAGGAAAAAAAACAGGGATTTCGTTTGCCATCTCGGAAAAAACTCGTACTTTTGCACCGTTTTTCTGATGATACATTATTATAAAAAGAAAAATCAGAGCAAAAAGTTTTAGAAAAAAATCAGATCAATGAGTGATATTAGAATCATACCCGTTACTACCAAGAAAGGATTGAGAACTTTCATACAGTTCTATTACGACCTTTATGAAGGTAGCAAATATGCCGTTCCTTACTTGCGTTTTGACGAGTGGAATACATTGAGCAAAGACAAGAACCCTGCCTTCGACTTCTGCGAAGCGCAATATTTCCTGGCTATCGATTACAGCATCCCGAAGGTGGTAGGTCGCATTGCCGCCATTATCAACCATTGTGCCAACGACCAGTGGAACAAGAAGCAGGTGCGCTTCGGATGGTTCGACTTCATCGATAATCTCGAGGTTTCCAGTATGCTGCTGGATGCTGCAGCCCGGTGGGGCAGAGAGTGTGGCATGGAAGAATTGGTAGGGCCACTTGGCTTTACCGATATGGACCGCGAGGGAATGCTCATCGAAGGATTCCACGAGAAATCCACCATGTACATCAACTACAATTACCCTTATTATCCCAAGCACATGGATGCACTGGAGCTCTTCCAGAAGGACAACGACTGGCTGGAGTACCGTATCAAGGTGCCTGAGGTAACCCCTCCGAAATTTGCCAAGACAGCCCAGCTCATCGAGAGCCGCTACAATCTGCACGTGCATAAGTTTACCAAGTACGAACTGGTTCAGGGCGGCATGGGCAGGGAAGTCTTCCGCATCGTCAACGAAACCTACAAGGATCTCTACGATTTCCAGCAACTCACCGACCGACAGATCGACGGGTATGTGGATTCGTATATCAAGATGGCGGATATGAACCTCATCACCGGTGTGGTAGATGGCAACGACAATAACCGCCTGATCGGTTTCGGCGTATCCTTCCCATCCATGACCGAGGCGCTGCAGAAGAACCGCAACGGCAAGCTCTTCCCATGGGGATGGCTGCGACTCCTGCGGGTGATGAAGTGCCATGCCACTGATACCGTGGATCTGGTGCTCATCGGCGTGTTGCCGGAATACCGCAGCAAGGGTGCCAATGCCCTCATCTTCGCCGATCTCATCGAGCAGTACCACCGCTACGGTTTCAAATGGGCGGAGGCGATGCCGCAGATGGAGAGCAACAAGGGTGTGCAGAGCCAGTGGCAGTATCTGGAAAGCGTGCAGCACCGTCGCCGCCGCTGCTACAGAAGAAAGATATAGGAATTTGAAGAAAAATAAAAATAATTAGAAATAGATAGAATGAGATTTGCAGTTATAGCCGCAGGCGAGGGAAGCCGATTGGCACAGGAAGGCGTGGAACAGCCTAAACCCCTGGTGCCGGTATGCGGCGAACCGATGATAGAGCGCCTTCTACGCATCTTCGTAGATTGCGGTGCTACCGAAATCGTAGTGATTGTCAATGAATGGAGCACGGCGGTGCGTGAACATCTGGAACAGATGAAGCTGCCGGTGCCTCTGCGCCTGGTGGTGAAGACCACTCCTAGTTCCATGCACAGTCTGCATGCCCTCTCGCCATATCTCCGTGGCGAGCGCTTCTGCCTCACTACCGTGGATACCATCTTCCGTGAGGAGGAGTTCAAGAAGTATATCCGTTACTTCCAGGAGGCAAAGGATATTGACGGCTGCATGGCTGTCACCCCATACGTGGATGATGAAAAACCACTGTGGGTTGGTGTGGAGAAGCAGGAGGATGCCGAGGGTGCCAGTCTGCTCGACAAGCAGGGTTCGCACAAGAAGCCTCGTATTACGGGCTTCCATGATAAGCAGGAGGGCGATGACCATCTGATTTCGGGTGGCATCTACTGTCTGGGCGACAAGGCGCTCGATGTGCTCGACCATTGCATGGAGCAAGGCATGAGCCGTATGCGCAACTTCCAGCGCCAGCTGGTGGTAGAGGGATTGAAGCTGGAGGCTTATCCTATCAACAAGATTCTCGATGTAGATCACAAGGAGGATATTGCGAAGGCCGAGGCTTTCATCCATCCGCTGGAGGGTAAGACCCTGGTGGGTGTATGCCGCGGCAACGAGTTCTCGCCTAATTGCGTGGATAACGATGCTGCCATCATGAATGCCGTAGAACAGCAACTGGAGGCACTCGGTGCGCAGGTGATGCTGATGTGCGAGAAGGAATTCTGCCGCAAGGCAACTGTATTGGAGAGAGCCTACGGATGGCCTCGCTGCCGTGTGACAGTGGGCGTGGATGGCTTCTTCTCAATGGCACGCAGCAAGCAGGCACTCGATATTCTCGGCAGAATAGAGGAGGAAGGCGTATTGGTGGTGAACTCCAGTCTGGGTGTAAACCGCTGCATCCGCCGCATCATGACCGAGCGTTTCATCGCCGGAGGCATCGCTACTCCCGAGAGCCGCATCATCGGCAGAAACGGAGAGATGGTGAAGGATATCCACTATCCTTGCTGGCTGAAGCGTGGCGACGGCTGTGCGCAGCAGAAGGAGGATACCTGTTATGTGCAGAACGAGCAGGAGGCTGAGGCGCTGCTGAAGGAATTCTGGCTGCGCGGCATCACATCGGTGGTGGTGAATGAGCATCTGAAGGGCGACCTCATCAAGTTCTACGGCGTATCGGGTACCGATTTCTTCTATTGGTTCTATCCATCGAAATGCGGCCATCGCTCCAAGTTCGGACTGGAGGTGATCAATGGCGAGGCTCAGGGCATCGCCTTCTATGCCGAGGATCTGAAGGCTGAGGCTGACAAGGCTGCCGACATGCTGAATGTGCCGGTATATGGCGGCGACTGTGTGGTCAGCGAGGATGGCAGCATCCGCATTATCGATTTCAACGACTGGCCTAGCTTTGCGCCATGCCGTGATGAGGCTGCGTTCTATATAGCAACAAAAATGATACAAGAATAAAAATAAAAAAGATGAATCAGGAATTTAAGGCTTCTCTGAAATCAGCGGATACCGAGGAGCACATTGATATTTACTTCTATCGTCCTATTGGCTACCAGTGGGCGCGATTCTTCCGCATGCTTCACGTCACCCCAAACGTGGTGACCATTCTTTCCATTTTCCTCGGCGTAGGAGCGGGCATCTGCTTCTATTTCGACGATTTGGCAATCAACATCTTGGGCATCTTCTTGCTCATTTGGGCAAACGTATATGACAGTTGCGACGGTCAGCTGGCACGACTCACCAACCAGAAGAGTGCCTTGGGCAGAATCCTGGATGGCGCAGCTGGCGACTTCTGGTTTGTCAGCATCTACTTCGCCATCTCCTTCCGTCTGATGCCGGAGTGGGGCTGGAAAATCTGGGCTCTCTGCATTGTTGCCGGTTTCGGATGCCATGCCATTCAGAGCCGTCTTGCCGACTACTACCGTCAGATTCACCTCTTCTTCCTGAAAGGCAAGGAGGGTAGCGAACTGGACGATGCCAGCAAGCAGGTAGAGCTGTGGAAGCAGATGAAGTGGAAAAAGGAGCCAGTGCAGAAACTCTTCCAGTTCTTCTACAAGAACTATACCTTGGGACAGGAGCGGGATACTCCTATCTTCCAGATATTCAAGAGAAATCTGCGCGAAAGATATCCGCAGCAGTTGCCTGAGCAGTTGCGTGCCGACTTCCGTGCGGGCAGTCTTCCACTGATGAAATATGCCAATATCCTTACCTTCAACTGGCGCAGCATCACGCTGTTCATCTCTATCCTGATAGGTCTCCCATGGCTTTATCCGGCTATCGAGATTACCGTGTTCAGCCTGATTTTCTTCTATATGAGAGGAACCCACGAGCGTCTTTGCCTGAAGCTCAACCAGAAGCTTCTGAAGGGAGAATACGGGGCATAAACGTCTTATTTCGGGAATTACAAATACTTTTGTGAATAACAAGTTCTTTTATGAATAACAAGTTCAGAAATATATTCATGGCGTTCGGTATTATCGCCATCATCATTATGCTCTGCACGATGGATATGGACTATACCGATATCTGGCGCTATTTGAAGCAGGCGGGCATCTATTTCCCGCTGATTCTCGGTCTGTGGCTCGTGGTTTATTGGGTGAACACCGTTTCCTGGTGGCTCATCATCAACGACGAGGGTAGGGTGAAGGGACTCTCGTTTTGGCGAGTATATAAGCTCACCGTGAGCGGATTTGCCCTGAACTACACCACTCCCTGCGGATTGATGGGTGGCGAACCTTACCGCATTATGGAGCTGAAGCCTTTTACGGGTGTGAGCAAGGCTACATCATCGGTCATTCTCTATGTGATGATGCACATCTTCTCCCATTTCTGGTTCTGGTTCCTTTCTACATTTCTCTATATCGCCCTGTATCCGATAGGTGTCCCTATGGGCATCATGCTGGGCTTCATCGCAGCCTTCTGCCTGCTCGGCATCTACTTCTTCGCCCGCGGCTACAAGACGGGAATGGCGCAGAAGGGCATCCGCCTGCTCACCCATATTCCTTTCGTGAAGAACTGGGCTAAGCGGTTTGCGCAGGAGAAGCAGGAGACCCTGGAGCAGATAGATTCGCAGATAGCCCTGCTGCATGGTCAGCACAAGAGCACCTTCTACAGTTCCCTCTTCTTCGAGGTGATGGCGAGAGTGCTCCAGAGCCTGGAGATTTATCTTATCCTGAAGGCTTTTGCTGCGGATATCAGCATCGCCGACAGCATTCTGATTCTTGCCTTCTCATCGCTTTTCAGCAATCTCATCTTCTTCTCTCCTATGCAGTTGGGAGCCCGTGAGGGTGGTCTTGCCTTGGCGGTGGATGGCCTGCATCTTACGGGTGCCCTGGGTGTATATACCGGTCTCATCACCCGAATCCGTGAGCTGGTATGGATAGCTATTGGCATTCTGCTCATCAAGGTGGGAAACAAGGATCTGAAGAAGATTCAGGAAGAATACGAGGCTGATCAGAAGAGCCAGCAGCAAACAATTAATAAAGGAAAATAATGAAAGTACTGGATATAAAAGGAATCATTTTTGATTATGGTGGCACGCTCGATACCAGGGGCGACCACTGGTCGGAAGTGCTGTGGCAGGGCTACGAGCACTTCGGCATCGGCGTGGCTGATGATGAGGAAGTAGAGCCAGGAGTAAGTATCCACAAGCAGGCGTTTCGCGATGCCTACGTGTATGGTGAGCGAGCACTGGCTGTGAATCCCATCGTGACTCCTGATTTCCATTTCGAGGATATTCTCAGAGAAAAACTGATCCTGGAATTGAATTTCCTTGCAGGAAAGAAATTGCTGGAGACAGGAAAGGATGATTCTGAGAAACAGGCGAAGCTTGGGAATCCCGGAAAAGATTCAGATGCTTCATCAGAAAGCCTTTTCCTCTCCCTTTCTGATTCAGAAATCCGGCAGATTGCTGTGGATATGGCTCGCTATATCAATGCCAAGACCCTTGCTCTTCTGAATGAAAACAAGCAGGTGCTGGAGCATCTGAAGCAGAATGGGTATCCGATGGTGCTGGTTTCCAATTTCTACGGCAACATCAATCAGGTATTGAAGGATGCAGGAATTGATGGCTATTTCGAGGACGTGATAGAATCGGCAGTAGTGGGTGTGCGCAAGCCGAACCCAGCCATCTTCGCCCTCGGAGTCTGCGCCCTCGATCTTCCTGCCTCTCAGGTGCTGGTAGTGGGTGATACCTATGGCAAGGATATCATTCCTGCCCACAAGCTGGGTTGCCACACCCTATGGATCAAGGGATTGCAGTGGGAAGAGAAGAAGGTGGATGAATCCATTCCCGATGGTATCATTAAGAAACTCTCTGAGATGGAGGAATTTCTGAAAATCTCATAAAAAACTGAAATATATAATAGGTTTTTGCAGCTATTTACGAATAATGTTATAACTTTGCAGCCTGAAAGTAGAGAATGATTAATAATGGGCGCAAGGCCCCTATATATAATAAGGTAATGAAAGGTATAAGAAAATTGTATTTGGTGCTCGTCATCCTGGTGGTTTCTACACTCCAGATGATGGCGCAGCAGAAGATAACAGGTCGTGTCATCGACGATGACGGCTTTGCCGTATCGTATGCAAGCGTGCAGTACAAGGGACACAAGATTGCCGTTTCCAGTGATGGAGAAGGTAAGTTTACCATCGAAAAGAAGCCGGGACTGATGCTTACCGTCAGCGCTCTGAGCTACAAGACCGCAACGGTCAAGGTAGATGAGAAAACCAGCTTCCTCGAAATCAAGCTCAAGGACGATTCCCACAAGCTGGGAGAAGTCGTGGTGAAATCGAAGAAGGGAAGATACAAGCGCAAGGATAACCCTGCCGTGGAACTCATGCGACGTGTCATCGCTGCCAAGAAGAAGAGCGACCTCAGCAACTATGATTATTATCAGTATGATAAATATCAGAAGATCACTCTCGCACTCAATGATATCACCAAGGAACAGATGGAGGGAAAGTTCTTCAGCAAGCGACAGTATCTCCTCGACCAGGTAGAGCTTTCGCCTTACAACGGCAAGCTTACCCTGCCGGTAAGTATCGATGAGACCGTTTCGCAGCACGTTTACCGCAAGGACCCGAAGAGCGAAAAGGATATCATCAAGGGTCAGCAGAGCAATGGTATCGGACAGGTGATCCAGACCGGAGAAATCCTGAATACAGCCATCAAGGATGTCTTTACCGATGTGGATATCTATGATGACTACGTGCGACTGCTCCAGTATCCGTTCCCATCTCCGCTGGGCAGAACAGCCATCAGCTTCTATCATTATTATATAGAAGATACGGTGTATGTGAACCGCGACCTCTGCTATCATCTGCAGTTTATCCCAGCCAACAGTCAGGACTTCGGATTCCGAGGCGAGCTCTATGTGCTTGCCGACAGTACCCTGCACGTCAAGAAATGTAATCTCTACATGCCTCACAATTCAGCCGTCAACTGGGTGAAGGACATGAAGATTGAGCAGGAATATACCAAGCTCGACAATGGCGAGTGGGTGCTCACCAAGGATGATATGATAGCAGAGATGCACATGAACAAGCTGCTGCAGGACCTGCTGGTGGTACGAAACACCCGAATCACCGATTACGCCTTCGACCCTTTGCCGAAGATACTCTTCAAGGGCAAGGCAAAGGTAAGGCATGATATGGATGCGATGAACCGTGATGAGGCTTACTGGAACAAGTACCGACAGGTGGATCTCACCAAGAGTGAGTCTTCGATGGACAGTTTCATCCACCGTATGGAGAATTCCAAGGGATTCAAGTACATCATCTTCGGCGTCAAGGCGCTCATGGAGAACTATGTAGAGATAGGAAGCGGAGGAAAGGATGGTAGAAAGAGCCTCTTCGACCTCGGACCTATCAACACCTTCCTCTCCAACAACTACGTGGATGGCGTGCGCCTGCGTCTGGCAGCCCGCACCATGGCGGCACTCAACCCTCATTTCTTCTGGGATGGATATGGCGCCTACGGTACGAAGAGCCACAACTGGTACTACGGTCATCTCTTCACCTATTCGCTCAACAAGAAAAAGAACAGTCCATTCGAATTCCCGATGCGCAAGTTCGTCTTCGAGATTGGTCACGATATCACCTCTCCATCCGATGACAACCTGCTGCACAACAAGGATAACTTCTTCATGACCATCCGTGCCGCTACGCAGGACCAGATGTATCTCTATCAGCGACAGAAGTTCAGCTTCGTCTATGAGACCGACTGGGGACTCCGCTTCGATGCGGGAATGAGATGGCAGAGCAACCGCACCGTGGGCAACCTGCATTATTTCAAGGTGAACACGGGCGAGGAAGTAAAGAAGATACGCACCACCGAGGCATCTGTGGGCATCGACTACAACCCGGGTGTTACCTATGTCAACACCAAGCAGCAGCGATTGCCTATCAATCTCGACAGTCCTGAGCTCACCCTCCGCCATTCCATGGGTCTTGACGGATTCATGGGCGGTCAGTATCAGAGCAACCTCACCACGCTGGGCATCTACAAGCGCCAGTGGTTGGGCAGTTTCGGATATGTGGATTTCAACATCGTGGGCAAGATGCAGTGGAACAAGGTTCCATTCACCATGCTCGTCCAGCCACCAGTCAACCTCTCCATCTTCGAGCAGGAGGCAACCATCAGTATGATGAAAGACTGGGAGTTCCTGAGCGACCGCCAGCTCTTCTGGTCGGTAGCTTGGGATATGAACGGCAAGCTTCTCAACCGCATTCCGCTCATCAAGAAGCTGAAGTGGCGCGAGTATGTAGCCGTGAAGGGAGTATGGGGACAGCTCACCGACAAGAACAATCCGGTGAAGAATACATCGGATGACGTGATTTTCAAGTTCCCTAACAACTCCTATACTTTTGGCAACACGCCATATTGGGAGGTGGTAGCCGGTGTGCACAACATCTTCAAGTTCTTCGGAATCGATTATGTGCGCCGTATCAACTACCTGGATCATGCCAATGTAGATAAGTGGGGCATCCGAATGGGATTCCTCATGTCATTCTAGGAAAGATAAAACAGGGAGAACATAGCCTTTTGCTATGTTCTCTCTTCATAAAAGTTTGGTCATAAAAGAGTATATAACAACATAAAAGAAGGAGATTTGCTTATGAAGATTCTATTGGCAGATAAGCAGGATATCACGCGTGCCGGACTGATATACGTGATAGAGAAAATGGAAGGATTGGAAACCAAGTATGTGGAAGACAAGACAGAGCTGATGCTTGCCTTGCGGGAAAACGAAGATACGGTGGTGATACTCGATTACACGCTTTTCGATATCAATGATGCCGCCGAACTGCTCATTCTCAACCAGCGCTTTCCCTATACCCGATGGCTGCTGTTCAGCGAAGACCTGAGTGCCGATTTCGTGCGGGTGCTCATCGCCAGCAGCAGTATGTTCAGCGTACTCCTGAAGGAGAGTTCGCTGATGGAAATCAAGGAGGCGATACGCTTCTGCGTGGACAGCAAGCGTTTTGTCTGCCAGCGAATGATGGAGGTGCTCCTTACTCAGCCGCAGGAAGCAGAAGAAAAGGTGAATCTCACCAAGACCGAAACCGAGATACTCAAGGATATCGCCCTGGGTATGACTACCAAGGAAATCGCCGAGAAGCGTTTCTCCAGTTTCCATACCGTGAATACCCACCGGAAGAATATCTTCAGAAAGCTCGGCGTGAACAACGTGCACGAAGCAACAAAGTATGCACTTCGCGCCGGACTGGTAGATTCTGCGGAATATTACATCTAGAAGAAATAAACTGTTATAACAATTTTATAAACTCTAAAAACAAACTAAATGAAACCAACAAAGTCATTATTTGTTACGGCTGCATTGATTCTGGGCACTATGGGTGTCCAGGCAGCTGATTTTGTCCAAAATGGTAACTACCTTACCGTACAGTTGAAACAGCATCAGAACTATGGTCCTTCGCAAATCCGCCTCCAGGTGGTCAGCGACCGCATCATCCGTGTGCAGGCTACGGCGGAGCAGAGCTTCCGCAGCAAGCAGAGTCTCATCATCGTGCCTCAGAACTCCAAGGCGCAGTATAAGGTAGAGGAGCAGGGCGATGACCTCATCATCACCACCGCTGCCATGCGTGCCGTGCTGAACGAGGCTACCGGCCAGATTACCTTCTACGATCTCAAGGATCAGGTACTGTTGAAAGAGGTGGCACAGGGAGGAAAGACCTTCAAGCCTTTCACCGTGCCCGACCGTGAAATCGGTGTGGATATCGCCAAGGTACCCGAGGCACAGAAGCACGGATGGTCATGGCGTGCCCTCTTCGATTCGCCAGACAACGAGGCTTTCTATGGTCTCGGTCAGCACCAGAGCGAAGAGCTCAACATGAAGGGCAAGAACGAAGACCTCTTCCAGTATAACACCAAGGTGAGTGTGCCTTTCGTCATCTCCAACAAGAACTACGGTATCCTCTGGGATTCCTATTCCTACAGCCGATGGGGTAATCCGGACGATTATCTCCAGCTGAACCGTGCCTTCAAGCTCTACGACAAGGACGGTAAGGAAGGACAGCTCACCGGTACTTATGTGGCTAAGAACGGACAGAAGATAGTTCGTGGCGAGGACAGCATCTACTTCGAATATGCCATGCCTGAGGCTTCAGAAATCTGCAATAAGACTGATAAGGGAGGCATACAGAACCTGCCTAAAGGCTTTGCTCTGAATGGCTCCAAGGTGGTTTACGAGGGATATGTAGAGGCGCCAACCAACAGCTTCTATCAGTTTATCCTCTACTATGCCGGCTATATGAAGATCTATATCGACGGCAAGCTGGTGGTGCCAGAGCGCTGGCGTACCGCCTGGAATCCGAATTCCTATAAGTTTGAGACAGCCATTCCGAAGGGCAAGAAGACACCTATCCGCATCGAATGGCAGCCGGATGGCGATGTTTCCTACTGCGGTCTCCGTGTGGCAGCCCCACGTTCTGAGGCTGAGAAGAACCAGCTGAGCATCTGGAGCGAGATGTCGCCGGATATGGATTACTACTTCATTGCCGGAAAGAATATGGACGAGGTGATCTCGGGCTATCGCACCCTTACCGGCAAGGCTCCGGTATATCCTAAGTGGGTGCTCGGCTTCTGGCAGAGCCGCGAGCGCTATCAGAGCAGCAAGGATATCGAGGAGAACATGAAGAAGTTCCGCGACCTGAAGATTCCGGTGGATAACATCGTACAGGACTGGAACTACTGGAAGCTGGATTCATGGGGAAGCCACGAGTTTGAGGCGGCTCGCTATCCGAACCCTCAGGCGATGCTCGACAGTGTGCACGCCCTGCATGGAAGATTCATGATTTCGGTTTGGCCTAAGTTCTATGATACTGTCAAGAATTACAAGGAACTCGACAGCAAGGGCTGGATGTATCACCAGGCTATCAAGGATGATATCCACGACTGGCTCGGTTTCCGCGGCTCCTTCTATGATGCCTACGATGCCGGAGCCAGAAAGATGTTCTGGCGACAGATGGATGAGAATCTCTATACCAAGTATAAGTTCGGTATTGATGCCTGGTGGATGGATGCTTCTGAGCCGAACGTGCGCGACTGCACGCCGATGTGGTACCGCAAGGCGCTCTCCGGTCCTACCGCCCTGGGTACGGCTACCGAGTATTTCAATGCCTACAGTATCGTGAATGCCGACGCCATCTACAATGGTCAGCGCAGCGTGAACCCTAACCAGCGTGTCTTCCTCCTCACCCGTTCGGGCTTTGCTGGCGAACAGCGCTACAGCACTGCTACCTGGTCGGGCGACATCGCTACCCGCTGGGAAGATATGCGTGCGCAGATGACTGCCGGACTGAACTATTCCATGGCAGGTCTTCCTTTCTGGGGAATGGACCAGGGTGGTTTCTGTGTGGAAAACCGCTATGTGGCAGCCCAGCAGGAGTTTGATAAGACCGGTAAGGAGAATGCCGATTTGAAGGAATGGCGTGAGTTGCAGGCTCGCTGGAACCAGTTTGGCTGTTTCGTTCCGCTCTATCGTGCCCACGGTCAGTGGCCATTGCGTGAGGTTTGGAACATCGCTCCAGCCGATCATCCTGCCTACAAGACCATCGTAGCTTACGACAAGCTCCGCTATCGCCTGATGCCTTACCTCTACAGTATGGCGGGTATGGTGCATCTCAAGGATTACACCATGATGCGCGGACTGGTGATGGATTTCAATGGCGATGAGAAGGTGTTGGATATCAAGGACCAGTGGATGTTCGGTTCTGCCCTGATGGCTTGTCCGGTAGGCGAGTATCAGAAGTATTCACGCGAAGTCTATCTGCCTAAGCAGAAGGGCTGGTACGATTTCTATACCGGAGCATATCATGCGGGCGGTCAGACCATCGTGGCTGATGCGCCATACGATAAGATTCCTGTCTTCATCCCAGAGGGCGCTATCCTTCCGATAGGTCCTGAGATGCAGTGGAGTGATGAGAAGAAGCCGGAGCTGATCGACCTCTATGTCTATGCCGGCAAGGATGGCTCTTATACCTTGTACGAGGATGAGGGTACGAACTATAACTACGAGAAGGGCAAGTATGCTGTCATCGATTTCACGTATGATGATGCCCGGAAGCAGGTTACCATCGGTGCCCGCAAGGGTAGTTTCGACGGCATGCTCCAGAAGCGCCGCTTCAACATCATCCTGGTAGATCAGAAGAAGCAGCAGGGCGTGAATCTCGCCAAGTCGCCTAAGGGCAAGGTGGTGAAGTATGCAGGTCAGGCAATGACTGTAAAATTGAAATAATATGAAGAAGATATTTGCTTTAGCAATTCTACTATTGGGCGCTCAGTCTTTGAGCGCCCGCGATCGCCAGTCTTTTGATAAAGACTGGCTTTTCGTTTTGGCTGATAGTGCCGGTATGCAGAAATCGGAGTATTCCGACGGGCATTGGCGCCGCCTGAATCTCCCTCACGACTGGGCGATAGAGGGCGATTTCTCTCCATCGAATCCTTCGGGAGCCAGCGGTGGTGCTCTTCCGGGCGGCATCGGATGGTATCGCAAGCACTTCTCTCTTTCGCCAGACGAGAAGTACGACCGGTTCACTATCACCTTCGATGGCGTGTATATGAACTCCACCGTCTATATCAACGGTCACAAGCTCGGCACCCGTCCCTACGGCTACAGCACTTTCGAGTACGATCTTACACCTTATATATATAAGAAGGGTGACAACGTCATCGCCGTGAAGGTGGATAACAGCGACCAGCCCAACAGCCGCTGGTATTCGGGCTGTGGCATCTACCGCCACGTCTGGCTTACCAAGACCCAGAAGAAGGCATACATCCCACAGTGGGGTCAGTATGTGGCTACCACGCCGAAGGGTGATGTCAGGGTGAAGGTGGATTTCCACGCCAGTGGCAGCAGGATGAAACTATTCATCCGCAATACCATCTACGATGCGGCTGGCAGGGTGGTGGCAAGGAGCCAGGGCACCCAGAGCCAGCAGCTCAAGGTAAGGAAACCTCATCTCTGGTCTATCGGCAAGGGCTATCTCTATACCGTGAAGAGCGAACTGGTGGTGAATGGCAAGGTGGTGGATACCGCCACTACGCAGACCGCCTTCCGTGATGTGAGGTTTGATGCCCGGAAGGGTTTCTTTCTCAATGGCGAGAATATGAAGATCAATGGCGTGTGCGAGCATCACGATTTCGGATGTCTCGGTGCCGCTCTCAACGAGGATGCGCTTCATCGCAAGCTCACCATCCTCAGGGATATGGGTGTGAATGCCATCCGAAGCAGTCATAATCCTCCGGCTCCCGAACTCCTGAATATGTGTGATTCCATGGGAATCATGGTGATGGACGAGAGCTTTGACATGTGGCGCCGCAAGAAGTCGAATGGCGATTATGCCCGTTTCTTCGATGAATGGCACCAGCGTGATCTCTCTGATCTGGTGAAGCGCGACAGGAATCATCCTTGCATCATCATGTGGAGCATCGGCAACGAGGTGCTCGAACAGTGGTCGGATGCCGCTGCCGATACCTTGAGTCTGGAGCAGGCGAATCTCATCCTGAATGCGGGGCATGATGCTTCTACCCTGGCGCATAGCGATGAGCTGAGCGTGAATTCGCTTCTCACCCGTCATCTGGCTGATATCGTGAAGAAGTATGATCCGTGGGGCGCCCGTCCGGTTACTGCCGGATGCAACGAGCCTGATCCGAAGAATCATCTCTTCAAGAGCGGTGCCATCGATGTCATCGGATTCAATTATCATCATCAGTGGGCGAAGGATGTTCCTAGAAACTTCCCGGACAAGCCGTTCATCTTCTCCGAGAGTGTTTCGGCTCTCCAGACGCGCGGTTATTACCGGATGCCGAGCGACAGCATCTATACGGCTCCGGTGGAGTGGTGGCTGCCATATACCGATCCATCCTTCAAGTGTTCGGCGTATGACAATATGCATGCCTCCTGGAGCAGTACGCACGAGGAGACCTGGGATGTGGTGAAGCACAATGATTTCGTGGGCGGACAGTTTGTCTGGACTGGTTTCGACTATATCGGCGAACCGACTCCTTATGCCTATCCGGCACGCAGCAGTTATTTTGGCATCATCGACCTGGCAGGTCTTCCTAAGGACAGCTATTATATGTATCAGAGTGAGTGGACGAAGAAGCCTGTTCTTCATCTCTTCCCTCACTGGAACTGGCTTCCGGGTCAGCAGATAGATATGTGGTGCTATTACAACCAGGCAGATGAAGTAGAGCTGTTCATCAATGGCAAGAGCCAGGGAATCCGGAAGAAGACGGTACATGGAGAGGAAAATGGTGCCGCAGCCAATGCTGTTTCTGCAAAAGCCGGCGTCAATGCAGCTGCCGATGCCGCCAATGCCGGTGCCTTTGATCGTAGTACCGAGTACCACGTAATGTGGCGAGTAACTTTCGAGCCGGGTGAAGTAAAGGTTGTAGCGAGAAAGCAGGGCAGGGAGATTTCATCCCAGACCATCAAGACTGCCGGTCCTCCTCATCACCTCGTCTTGAAGAAGACCTATCAGAACACCCTCGCATCCGCTGTCCAAACCCCGTCGGGTGTTCCTGCGGATTTGCAATCGTGCACTCCGACCCCGTCAGGCGTTCCTGCGGATTTGCAATCGTGCACTCCGACCCCGTCAGGCGTTCCTGCGGATTTGCAATCCGCAGTCAAAAAAGGTTCGACCTCTCTCCCTGGGGATTTGCAATCCCCATCCTCCCCTACAACCTTCGTAGAAGTAAATGTAGTAGATAAGGATGGCAATCTCTGTCCGAATGCCGAGAACGAGATTTATTTCTCTTCCACCGCCGAGATTCTGGGCACGGATAACGGCAATCAAACCTCCCTGGAGCGTTTCACCGATCCAAAGAGGAAGGCATTCTTCGGCAAGTGCATCATCGTCTTGCGAGGTCACGGCACGCTCCGTGCCGAATCCATAGACTTGCAACAAGCTATTATCAAATTATAAAAACAAAAAAAGCATGCCAAAGTCATTTCGACTTTGGCATGCTCATTTAAGTTACATACAGCTCGTCACGCCCAGAGAGCAATATACAAAGTGCAGCCTTTCTTCTTTTGACGATGCAAAGGTACGGCTTTTTTAGGGAACCACCAAAAAACAGGGTGTGACAAGTCCCGATTTCAGCAGTCACAGAATACGAATCCCGTTAATAATTCTAACTCACTCTAAATTGGGCTTTGATTGAAAATCAAGAAGTTGGTCGTTTGCCTATATTATATAGGTAACAATATGGAAACGAGCGGACTTCTGCTCGTTTCTGTATTTTGCAA
>JABLTN010076917.1_pt1 | contig 91379 bp, 71 predicted proteins | sample 7160141 | NCBI WGS metagenome assembly JABLTN01 (sample SAMN14651226, study PRJNA627086) | human gut metagenome | isolation source: feces | host: Homo sapiens | reverse complement strand
TTGAACCTCTTGATCCGTAGTCAAGTGCTCTATTCAGTTGAGCTACGGAACCATGCTTGTTTGCTCTTTTTGTACACCCTTAGGGATTCGAACCCTAGACCCACTGATTAAGAGTCAGTTGCTCTACCAACTGAGCTAAGGGTGCAACGTTAAGCCTCATTTCTGAATTGCGAGTGCAAAGGTACTGCTTTTATTTTATTCCACCAAATTTTTTATCAACTTTTTTCTATTTTTTTTGAGTTCCTTTCTTGATAAAGGTACCCAAAGTGTGCTCTATGTTCCTGTAATTCACGCAGTTGAGTGTGTATATGCCATCCTTGATTTTTTTGATATTAATTTCCCGGTTCTGTGGCTTGGTGATGTATACAGTTTGTTCCTGCATGTTTTTTATGATAATGTATTGGCAGTCTGTTTCGTGTATCGAGGACGGCAAAATGATGCTTTCACCCGTTGTGGTCAGTCTGCAGGCTTTGCCATATCTTGTCGTTGTCTTCACCACGGCTGTTTGGTTCAGTTGTTTTGCCCGGCTCTCGTTGCCAAAGCCGTCGGTAGTTGTCACAGCATAATAGGTGGGTGTGTTGCCTGTCCTTGTCGTCAGTTGCCGTCTGGTGGTTCTTGTCAGTATCAGGTTGCGGGCATCATGGACGTCCACCGGATATTCTTTGCTCGCGTACACATTATTATATATAGAGGGAGTCTTGATGGCGGTTCCGTCCTCGTATTGCAGGCTATTGTCCCATCTCAGCGTGGTGGTTCCTTCATTCTCTTCTATGCAGAGTGTAACCGGTTGCTGTGGTCGCTTGTTGCTTTCCCATGTCATGGGAGGCACAAGGGCAGGGTAGCGGTTGAAGTGGGCAGTCACGAAGTCGTATACACCCTGATGGTTGTCGAGCAGGAACTTGTTGCGGAAGAATGCATGTCCCTCGCCGATGTTGCGCAGGTGGTACAGTTCGCTTGTTATGTCGCTGATATTCCATTTCCCCTCCTTGGGGTCGAGGAAGTAGATGCCCAGTCCCGGTGCGATGATTTTGCCATAGCTATGCTCTTTCCAGTCGATGGCGAAGGGGAAGAACTGGTCGCCTCTGAAGTACATCATAGGGAAGAGTTCGTCCATGAGTCCGTCTTTCAGCCAAGCCTGGGCGTCCTGCGCCACCTTGGTATAGGCATTCCATCCATGGCTCCAGTATCTGCTCAGGTCGTCGAACTTACCTATCGGCGAGCAACTCATCTTCACCCATGGCTTTTCCTTTTTTACCGCCTGATGGATTTTCTCCACAATGCGGGTAATGTTACCGCGTGCCTGGTCTTTGCCTATTCTGAACTTCCAGGTCTCGGGATAGCGTATGTAGTCGAGGTGGATGCCGTCCACATCGTATCTCTGTACGATTTCGCGACACATTTCAGCCAAGTAGCAGCCCGTCTGTGTCGCTTCAGGGTCCATGTATCCATCCTGGTCTATTCGCTTGATGAGTCTTGGAAATCTCTTTCTCAGCTGTCTGCATCCGTAAGAGTTCCATTTTCCCACGGGTATGGTCACTACCCATGCATGCACCTCCATGCCCCTTTTGTGGCATTCGTCGATGGCAAACTGCAGGGCGTCATAGCCGGGCGACTTTCCGGGGAATCCCGACAGACAGCCGTCCCAAGGCTCGTATTGCGAGGGATAGATAGTGGTGGCACGGATGCGTGTTTGCAGCAGTACGGTGTTGATGTTGGCTTTCTGCAGTCGGTCGAGGATAGCTCTCAGTTCCTCTTTCTGTTTCTCTGCCGAACGTTCCGACTGAGCATAAGAGTGGGGCCAGTCTATGCCCCCTATGGTGGTTAGCCACACGGCTCTTACTTCGTATTTTGGATTGGGGTTGACGGCATAGAAACTCTGGCCATACGAGGCCACTGCAAGGTGAAAAAGTATAAATATTATATATAAATAGCGCATAATCTTTCAATTTGGCAACAAAGATACTGATATTTTTTCTTATTCCAAATAAAAATGTTACTTTTGCCAAGAAATTTAAACAAAAAAAGAAGAAATGGTTAGCTTTTTACTGAGTTTGGTAGCCCTCGTTCTGGGTTATCTTTTTTATGGAAAGTTTGTGGCCCACGTGTTTGGACCCGACGACCGTCCTACGCCAGCAGTGACTAAGGCGGATGGGGTAGACTTTATCGTGCTGCCCAGTTGGAAAATCTTCATGATCCAGTTTCTCAACATAGCAGGTACCGGGCCTATCTTTGGCGCCATCATGGGTGCATGGTATGGTCCTGTGGCCTATCTCTGGATTGTATTGGGCTGTATCTTTGCAGGTGCCATGCACGACTATATGAGTGGAATGCTCAGTATCCGCCATGGCGGAGCAGGTCTTCCCGAACTGGTGGGCAAGTATCTGGGCGGCACCACCCGCAAGGTGATGCTTGTCTTCTCTGTGCTGTTGCTGATGATGGTGGGCGTTGTCTTCGTCTACAGTCCTGCCATTATCCTCGAGTCGATATGTGGTTCCAAGATGTTCTGGATCATCGCCATCTTCGTCTATTACATCATTGCCACCCTGTTGCCTATCGACAAGATAATAGGCAAGGTTTATCCTCTTTTTGCCATCTCGCTTCTCTTCATGGCTGCAGCCCTGATGATAGGTCTGATCGTCAAGATGCCTGCCATCCCAGAGTTGTGGGACAATTTGTCGGAGAGCAATCTCAATGCCAATCCGGCATGGTTGGGTGCCGAGCCTTTTATGAGTAAGAACCCCTTGTTCCCTTGTCTTTTCATCACGATAGCCTGCGGTGCCATCAGTGGTTTTCATGCTACTCAGAGCCCGTTGATGGCTCGTTGTATGAAGTCGGAGAAGTTGGGTCGCCCCATCTTCTATGGGTCAATGATTACCGAGGGCTTCGTGGCGCTCATCTGGGCCACCGTTTCTATGTATTTCTTCTATTATGGAGGCTGGCGCGAGGTGGTTTCTCCAGAGGTGGTACAGCAGTTTACAGCCCAGGCTGCCGATGGCGGCAAGACCTTGGTGCAGTATTTTGATGCGCCCACAGTCGTCAAGTTGGTTTGTTCCTCTTGGTTAGGAGTGGCAGGTGGCGTGCTTGCCCTCCTGGGCGTAGTGGCAGCACCTATCACCAGTGGCGATACAGCATTCCGCAGCGCGCGTCTTATCATTGCCGAGGCCATTGGACTGGAGCAGCACTCCATGCACCGTCGTCTCTATATCTGCATCCCTATGTTTGTTGCCGCCATCCTTCTCTTGGTATGGCAGATGAACAATCCTGACGGCTTCAATGTCATCTGGCAGTATTTCGGATGGGCCAACCAGACCCTCTCTGTTTTCACCCTTTGGACACTCACCGTCTATCTGGTGCAGAGACAGAAACCCTTCATTGTCACCTTAGTGCCAGCCTTGTTCATGACGGTGGTTTGTTCCACCTTCCTGCTTATTTCCAAGCAGGCTCTCGGCTTGCAGTCTACTGTTGCCTACACGGGTAGCATCATCATCCTGGTGCTGGCATTGGTTTGGTTCTTCGCCTGGTACACCAAGTATCAGCGTACGATTCATTCATAATCATTTATTATAAACAACGTACAATTCACATGAAAAAATTAGTAGTTATGCTGGTAGCCCTGTTGATGACAGTAGCTGCCAATGCACAGTTTGAGGAAGGAAAAGTATATTGTGGCGCATCGCTCTCAAGCCTTGATTTGAGTTATAGCGGAAGCTCCGAACTGAAGTTCGGCATCAATGCCCAGGCAGGTTATCTTTTTGCCGACAACCTGATGGCAGTGGGAACCGTGGCTTATAATCATGTGGGCTCTTCAGATGTGAGCGACTATGTTTCTGTAGGAGCACAGGGACGCTATTACATCATTCAGAACGGACTCTATTTGGGCTTGGGTGCCAAGTATGTACATTCAGGTGGCTACAACGATGTGATGCCCGGACTCGAGGTGGGCTATGCCTACTTTGTGAGCAAAACGGTAACCGTCGAGCCTGCAGTGTATTACGACCAGAGCTTTAAGGATCACTCCGATTTCTCAACCATCGGTTTCAAGGTCGGTGTTGGCGTATACCTCTAAGAGTTATGATGCGCCAATATCCTTCGGCCTTGCTTGACAAGGCGGTGGGCGAGTTTGCCAAACTTCCAGGAATCGGGCGCAAGACAGCCTTGCGCTTGGTTCTTCACATGCTTCGACAGAGTGATGAGGATGTGACGGCCTTTGCCGAAGCCGTAGAACGGCTGAAGAAAGAGGTGAAGTACTGCAGGGTGTGTCACAACATCAGCGATACGGATGTTTGCCCCATCTGCAGCGATCCGCGCCGCGATGCTTCCACGATCTGTGTGGTGGAGAATGTGCAGGACGTCATGGCAGTGGAGAATACCCAGCAGTTTCATGGACTCTATCATGTTCTGGGAGGCATCATCTCGCCAATGGACGGCATAGGTCCCAACGACTTGGAGATAGACTCGCTTGTAGAGCGGGTGGCTCAGGGTGGGGTGAAGGAAGTTATCCTGGCGCTGAGCAGCACCATGGAGGGCGATACCACCAACTTCTTTATCTCTCGCAAGTTGGCTTCCTTTCCTGTCAGTCTTTCAGTGATAGCCCGTGGCATCTCTGTGGGCGACGAACTGGAGTATACCGACGAGGTGACCCTGGGACGTTCCATTCTCAACCGCACCCCCTTTGCTCAGTAGCAGGGGGGTCATCTTAGACAGTCCTCAAAACTTGTATATATTAATACCTTCTATAAAAAAGTATGTTAGATCTCAAATTAGTACAGCGTTACCTCATGCTCAATTTCTGGGTGATGGTGGGCGTCTGTCTGCTGATAGTAGTGCTCTATGAGACAGAGGTGCTTCTGCCTCTCGAGCAGTTCGACAATCCCCAGTTGGAGTTCTTCCTGCAGGTAGTCATGGAGTTTGCCTCCATCATCGTCATACCTGTAGCCCTGAAGCTCTTCTCCATACCGTCGGTGCGTCGTCGGCTGTTGGAACATAAGGGCTCGGCATTGATTACCTGGGGCACCGCACGCATACAGATGCTTTGCGTGCCCATGACCATAGACACTTTCTTTTATTATCAGACCATGTGGCCAGGTTTTGGCTATCTGGGCATCATTCTTTTGTTGTGTCTCTTCTTCGTCTATCCCTCCATGGGCAGATGTATGGACGAGACAACCGAATCCTCTAAAAAAGATTAGGCTGTGAAACTGTCAGTAGTAATCGTCAACTATAACGTAAAGAATTATGTAGAGCAGTGTCTTCTTTCGCTCCATAAGGCGTTGGAGGGAATCGAAGCCGAGGTGTTGCTGGTGGACAATCATTCTGTCGACGGTTCGGTGGAGTATCTGCGCGAGCACTTCGACTGGGTTCGCATAGTGGCGAGCCGGCATAATCTGGGCTTTGCCCGAGCCAATAACCTCGCCATCCGCATGAGTCATGGCGAGTATGTGCTTTTGCTCAATCCCGACACCATCGTGGCAGAGCCCACACTGCGTGAGGCTTTGGCGTGGATGGATGGTCATGCAGATACCGGTTCCTTGGGTGTTCGCATGCTGAATGCCTGTGGCGAGTCGGCAAGAGAGAGCCGTCGTGGAGTTCCTACGCCGATGGTGGCATTCTGGAAAATGATAGGACTCTGCGAAAGAATGCCCGCACATCATCGCTTCGGACATTACTATATGGGTTATCTCGACTGGAACACACCGGCAGCCATCGAGGTGGTGAGTGGAGCTTTCTGCATGCTGCGGCGCGAGGCGCTCGACAAGGTGGGACTCCTCGACGAGGATTTCTTTATGTATGGCGAGGATATCGATCTGTCTTATCGTGTCCTCAAGGGCGGCTATCGCAACTATTATCTGCCATCGCTCATTCTTCACTACAAGGGCGAGAGCACGCAGAAGTCCAGTTTCCGTTATGTCCATGTGTTCTATGAGGCGATGCTTATCTTCTTCCGTAAGCACAATTCGGGCATGTCGCTGCTGCTCACAGTGCCCATCAGCGCTGCCATATATGCGCGTGCCAGCGTGGCGGCTTTCGGTATGCTGCTCTCCAAGTTGCGCAAGAGTTTGGGCTTCACGCCCCGTCGCGAGGCTTCTCCCCGTTATCTCTTCTTGGGCAGCCAGCAGATGCTCGACGACTGTCGTGCTCTCTGTATGGAGAACGGACTCGATGCTCAGTTCGTCCTGGCAGATGCGCAGACTATGCCCGATGGACATCTGTCGGTTTCTGTTCAGGCGATGTTGCAGGGTATGGGCAAGTCGGTGGTCAATATCGTCTACGATGCCGATTCTTACGACTATCAGCGCATCTTCGGTCTCTTCATGCAGCAGCCGCAGCGCCAGTGGAGGATAGGCACCTATCATGCCGCCACACACAAGATAGTGACCGACCGTGATGTGATAAGCTGATGTATCTTTTATTTCTGAAATATGCTATCCACCGAAACTATGAAATCTTTCCCTCCAGTCAGTCTGCGAGCCATGGAGCCCGAAGACCTTGACACGCTCTATACGTTGGAGAACGACCGTACGGTATGGGGCGTGAGTGCCACCAATGTGCCTTATTCGCGCAGCGTGCTGATCGACTACATCACTTCTTCCAAGAGCGATATTTATGCCGACGGACAAGTGCGGCTGATGGTTGACAACGAAGAAGGAGAGACGGTCGGTACAGTCGACTTGACCAATTTTGACCCCAAGCATCGCCGGGCAGAGCTTGGAATAGCCATAAAAAAAGAATTTCGCGGTCAGGGATATGGCAAGTCTGTTCTGCACGAAATATGTGGTTATAGCCGCAATGTGATACATCTGCATCAAATTTATGCCATTGCGGGTTGCGATAATGCAGGATGCCTCAAACTTTTGAAATCGTTTGGGTTTCAGGGAGATATCTGTTTGAAAGACTGGATTTTCTCAGGAAAAGAGTATGGCGATGCCTATTTCTTGCAAAAAATTTTGTAAAAAAGTTGCAGAAAAATTTGGTGGAATCAAATAAAAGCAGTACCTTTGCAACCGCAAATGAGAAATGAACCTCAAGCGGTTAAGATTTAATCTTCTTTTGGTGCGTTAGTTCAGTTGGTTAGAATGCCTGCCTGTCACGCAGGAGGTCACGAGTTCGAGTCTCGTACGCACCGCAGAAAGCCTTCAAGATTATTCTTGAAGGTTTTTTTGTTGTATGCCTGGTTTGATATAGTCTGTATGTTTATTTGCCTTTCTTGCGAAAGTTAAGTATAAAAAATGAGGAAATTGTCATTTAATGATGTGGTTTATTGGCTCATTGTGTGTATGCAAAGTAGGTTTTCTTTACAAAAATCTGAAAAAATGTCGATGTGGCAAGACGGTTTGCTTTTCGGTGATGACTTTCTTTATGTGAAATTGATGACCGAGAAAAGCGAGAAGAAGATGCTGTGTTGTAAAACCTGTTTACTGTATTCTTTGCACCGAAAATTCCTGTTTTCTCAATAATGCATATTTATACATTCAGCCTTACAAATGTGGCTTGGTATATTTATACAAATTCATTCATTGAAAACTGCAATAAGAATACATAGTAAAAGTTAAATATGAGCTAACTTTTCTCTTTTATGTTATATATTGTAAATTTCAAGGCTTTTCTTTCCTTTTTATGAACAGATTTTAAGGAAAGTCTAGACTTCTGAATATGATTATTTTCCTGTTTCTGCACTGCCGTTGGATGATAAATATGTAATACAATGTAAAAAAAAATCAGAGTAAAGGGATGATTACAAACTTTAACACGAACTTTCTGTTAGTGTGGATTTTTTAGCGTAAATAAGTCATTTTGTGTCATTGTCATTTTGTGTCATTTTCGTTTTTGAAAGAGAAAAGTGCTTTATATAATAAATAAATATTTATATTTATTTATTATATAGCGGTGGAAATGATATTGAATTTCAAAAATGACACAAAATGACAATGACACAAAATGACACTTTTTCTTTTTCGTACTATCTTGATAGTTCATGAAAAGGAAAGTTATACACCAAAATTCAAGGTTTACGTATTCCGCACATACACAGCAACTTACAGTACTGTTTCTTGTCATTCTTGCCCTATTTTTGCTTAACAAGTCATCACGGATTTGAACAAACAGCCGAAAAATGTATTATCTTTGCAGAAGAAAAGCAGCACTCGGCAATTTGAAAGCAAGCTTTCATTGCGCTCGTTTGCATTTTCTTTAAAGAAGAAAAGCTGCATCTCAGCAAAATATTTAAGCAAGCTTAATATTCTGCATTCGATTTGCATTTTCTTTGCACCGTCAACCAATGAAAGTGCTCAGGGAGCCTCGCAGGAGGCATCTATTACGACCAAGGGCGGTCACAATAGACGACAGCCGCTGGTCATCTATTAAGACCCAAAAGGTGGCACTATCGGGCAGCTGACAAAGTATTAAACTATCATTTACACAACTTACACAAATGGGGAAGTTAAAGAATTTAAAGAAGTTAGAGAAGTTAAAGCCATATGCTTTATGGCTAAATCTTCAACCAAAAAGGCTGTTGGCTTTAACTTTTAACGACCGAAGGGAGTGATAACTTCTATAACTTCTATAACTTCCCTCATGAGAAAGTTCAGTAAATCTAAAACCAGCAGAACTATGATTAATTACAGCATCGTAAAGCGCAGCGTGAACGCAAACCTCATCGAAATCAACCAGGCAAATCACGCATCAACCAGGCTAAGAAGGAGGGCAAGACTCCACAGCCAGCCGAACTCGCACAATTTCTCTTACTTCATGAACACGAAGTAGACGGCGGCAATGAGGCAGAGGAAGGCTGCAAAGTGGTTCCAGTGCACACTCTCACCCTGGAAGAGAATGTTGGCAATGACGGCGAAGACGATGAGGGATATGCATTCCTGTATCACCTTGAGCTGAACCAATGAGAAGGGGCCGCCGTTGTCGATAAAGCCAATACGGTTGGCGGGTACCTGACAGCAGTACTCAAAGAAAGCGATAGCCCAACTGAAAGCGATCACACCTATTAAGGGCCAGTGGCTGCTGACGCCTGTTTGCTGCAGTTTGAGGTGTCCATACCATGCAATAGTCATAAAGATATTGCTTAACACTAAGAGGAGTATTGTGTATATTCCGTTCATTGTTTTTTATTTGCAAAAGTACATAAATTACTGAAAAAGCAGTCGGTTTTGGGGAGAAAAGTGAAGAAGTGGGCTTTTATTTTCTTTTCACTCCTCTCACAGCCTCGCTCTCTAAAGGGTTCTCGGGCCAGTAATGTTTGGGATAACGGCGCTTCATCTCCTTGCGTACCTCGAAGTAGGTGCCTTGCCAGAAACTGGCGAGGTCTTGCGTAAGCTGTACGGGTTTGAAGCCCGGAGACAGGAGCTCCATCAGCAGGCGTTGCCTGCCGTTGTCTACCTTGGGTGTCTGAGTCATACCGAAACATTCCTGTAGTCGTACACTCAATACTGGCGCCTCGGTTCCTGGCCGATAGTCGATGCGGATGCGACTGCCCGAAGGTACTGCGATATGGGTAGGAGCCAAATGGTCTATCTCTTCCTGAAGCTCGTAGGGAACTTGTGCCCATAGTATCTCGGCAAGGTCGAGTTTCCTGAGCTCGGCAGAGGTTGTTCTCAGCTTTCCCTCCTGTTCTATATAGAAGGGAAGCCAGGCAGAGGCGGTCGTCAACAGATGCTCGGTGGAAAGGTCGGGCACGTTCATTTCCGGGTGCCATTGTTTTACCTTTTCCACTCTCTGCTGCAGTCGTTTCACCTTCTCGTTCCAGTCGAGCATGCTGAGTCCTTCTTTTCTGACGGCAGAGCAGATGATGTCGATGATCTGTCCTTTGTCTGCGTCGTGGATGGGTTTGCTTTCTACGACGAGCTGCCCGATTCGTCTTTCGCTTTGCATACGCACTGCTCCTGCCTTGCTGTCCCACGAGATATTGGTGAACGTAGATGTGGGCAGGTCGTTGATGCTGACGGGAGCGGAGAGGAATACCTTGCCCTTGGAGCCTGCTGAGTTGAGCGAAGCGATGGCAAGCCAGGAGTGCAGGGACATGGGATCGTTTCGGTCGATGAAGATGTTCTGTCCGCCCGACATTCTGAAGTTGCCGATATTGTCGACAGCCATGGCAATTCGCTCCGGATAGGCTGAGGCGATCAGGCTTCCCACTTCCTCGGGGTCGACAGGATGGTTGTCCTCCTTCACCTTGAGCATCCTGCGATACTCCTGGGCTATCTGTGCGATGCGTGCCCATTTGCCCAAGTTCTTTCTCTCTCTTTGTGAACGCAGCATGGCGATGCGGAGTGTCATGTCTGAGTCCTCATGTTCGCTCATTGGGTCTTTCTCCTCCAGTACGGCTGCCATGTCGCATGCCAAGGCTTTCTGTGCATCAGTCTTGGAGTTGAGCATCATCTTGGCTATGCGGGGATGGCAGGGCAGGGATGCCATCTTTCTGCCAAGTAGCGTGACACTACCGTCCTCGTTGATTGCTTGAAGTGAAAGGAGTAAGTGTTTGGCATTAAATATGTTGCTATTGGAAGGAGGCGTGAGCCAGGGGAGCGACATGGGGTCGCTCTCGCCAAAGGCTGCAATGTCGAGAACCATCGGGGTGAGGTCGGCTTCTTCTATCTCGGGCTTTCTTTGTTCCTGCATCAGGTGTTCTGAGGTTTTCGACCATAGTCGGTAGCAGATTCCTTCTGCCACTCTGCCTGCTCGTCCTCTTCGCTGGATGGCCATGTCTTTACTGATGCGCACAGTCTCAAGATGACTGAGCCCTGTCCGGACATCGTACACCAACTGACGGCAAAATCCTGAGTCTATTACGATTCTCACGCCTTCGATGGTGAGTGATGTCTCGGCAATGGGGGTGGCGAGAACGATTTTGCGCTCGCCTTGAAGGGAAGGGGCTATGGTTTTTCGTTGTCGCTCGGGCGAGAGATTGCCATAGAGTGGATACACCTGTGTCTGTGTGCCGGCAAGAGTAGCGATAAGGAGTTCCTCGCATCTCTGTATGTCGGCTTGTCCGGGCAGGAAGGCAAGGATGTCGCCCTCGTGTTCGCGGTGGGCCCGCATCACGGCAGCTGCCACCTCTTTATATATAGTGTACTTGTCGGTATCGGTCTCGGCATAGATGGTCTTCACGGGAAACATTCTTCCGGCACACTCGATGAGCGGTGCATGAAGGGCCTGACAGATGGCAGATGTGTCGATAGTGGCCGACATGATGATGATTTTCAGGTCGGGGCGGATGATATTTTGTGCCTGCAGGGTCAGTGCCAATGCCAGGTCGGAATGGATGCTTCTTTCGTGGAACTCGTCGAAGATAATCACGTCGACACCCTCGAGGGTGGCATCATTGACGAGCATTCGGGTAAGGATGCCTTCGGTGAGAACTTCGATGCGTGTCTCGGCAGACACCTTGTTCTCAAATCGTACACGATAGCCTACCGTCTTGCCTGCTGGTTCACTTATGAGACTTGCCATTCGTTCGGCTATCTGTCGGGCGGCGAGACGTCTGGGTTCCAACATGAGGATTTTCCCCTTGCCGTTCATTCCTTCGAGGATGGTGAGAGGCAGCAGGGTAGACTTGCCGGCTCCTGGAGGGGCTGTGACAACAAGATTAGCCGACTCTCTCAAGGTTTGATTGATGGAGTCGGCTATGCTGAATGCTGGCAAGTTGCTGGCCAAGGAATTGATTCTCGTATTATCTGTCATGAATGGAGTGAGGCATACAGGGGTGATGGTTATTTGATGTATTTCAGAATCTGTCTGCTCTTTCTGCCTTTCCTGGCAGGCAGAGGCATGAATCCCTCGGTGAGTCCTGTCCTCTCGGTCATGGCATCAAAGACGGCAGCTGCATACATGTCAAGTTTCTGCTTGGCGAGTTCGGCATGGATGGCATCCTCGTTGTAGTTGTCGGCATAGAGCAGGGTGTGCAGGTCGTCGATGTATTTCTGCGGAATGTTACGGTGCGGCATCCTGCTTTTTATCTGCATGATTTGTGCGATGATAGGCTCGTCGGTCTTCGCAGCTATGGCTTCTGCCTTTCGCTTCTCGTAGTTGGTGAAGGTGATGGTGTCAGCGCCTTGCCAGTCTTCTGTCATGGCCGACTGTGAGGTGAGCTGGCTGTAACCGAAATATCGGATGAGCGAGATGTGGCTGTTCCACCCTAAAGCGGTGAGATATTCTTTCTCCAAGGGTGTGGTGGCGATGATGAGTTCTGCTGACTTGCACATTGTCTTCTGATAGATAAGTGTTTGCAGGCTTCTCTTCATGCCAGGATTATGGCAGTTTCTCTCCGAGATGTCGCCCAATGGACAAACGATGTATGGGATTCCCATCTTTCTGGAACGTTGTGCCAGTCGGAATCCCTGGTATGACCATGCACCAAGAAACAATACCACGTCGGCATCCTCGATGTTGTCGGCGATGTCGAGTCTCCGCTGTAAAGTCTCTATATAGGCTTTGTACATGGCGTATTGCCTTTTTTTCTTGGTTATGAATAAATATATTTTCATCGTTGATTATTTAAGCTTTTTGTAAACAGTCTCGCTGAGTCCTTGTATTGTCCTCAAAGTTTGTGGCTGGTGAAGTCGTTCTTGTCGGCTCGCCAGTAACGCACTTTGTTGGCGAAGTTTCGCCAGATGATTCCGTAATCGTAGAAGGGCAACTTATACGTAGGAATGAGAGAATCGAAACAGGCGACTGCCCTGTGGGCGATGATGGTTCGAAGAACGATGAGCAGCAACAGAGCAAAACCTGCACAGCCCGTCAGTATCCAGTCTTTCATCACGACGGAGCACGCCAAAACTGCTATAGAGGCGATAAGGCTGAGGTGGGGAAAGAGATGGTCGAAGAACATCAGGGTTCTCATAGACAGGTTGCGATTGAGTGACTTGCGCGAAGCCTGCAGGTAGAGGCTCTTGTTGTGCCAGCTCTTATCGGTAGGGGCTTCCTGCTGAAGCCATGCTGATGGTGCCAGTTCGACAGCAGTGTCGCCACACAGGGCATACTTGTTGACCAGGAAGTCGTATTCGCCGCGCACATATTCCAAGTTGCCCTGATAGCCCTGCTCGCGCATGAAGTCGCTCTTGCGGAAGATGACGTTGGGCATATTGGTGCGGTAGCCGTAGGAGCGTTGTGCTCTGCGCAACAGGTAATAGGCTTTTCTGATCATGTCGAACCGGCGCACACTCTTGCAACTTTCCTCTGTGCTTACGTAGCCTAATATCAGATGGTTAGGCTCCTGGCACTGACGCGTCATGCTGGCAAGCCAGTCCTCGCTGCAGGCCATGCAGGCAGGTTCGGTGAGCAGAATCCACTCATACTTGGCAGCTTTCACACCTACGGTAATCTGCAGTTTCTTTCGGCTCATATAGCGTGAGCTCTCTGGTATGAAAGTATAATAAAGGTGTGGATTTTCTGAAGACTGACGTTTCAGAAAAACAATCGTCTCACCGTCGCTGCTCTGGCAGACAACCACTACCTGATAGTCGGCAGGATATTTCTGCTCAAGGAAAGTATGCAGGTTGCGTTCCAGCTCAGGCAGGTTGTCATGAGCTGTGATAAGTATGGTGACTGGAGGAAGTGGCTGGGATGCGGTTGCATCTTCAGTCGTTCTCTCGGCAGACTGTTCTTCCTCTTTATTGAGACGCAATGAGCGCAGAAATGGATTGATCAGCGATCCGAGGACTGCCAATAAAACCACTGCTGCGCCAGCGATAATAGTAGTTAAACTGATTATCATCATTTTAGTTTTTTAACTTCCTCGTTTGAGAAAGTTGAGTTATTTTCTTTTCTCGTATTGTTAAGGTGCCTTACATTTCTTCTGTGGTGTAGCCTTTAGGCAACTGACGGCAGTTGTACTGACTTGCCATAATCTCGCCATAGGCTCCTGCCGAACGGAGTGCAATGAGGTCGCCACGATGGGTCTTATTCAGGTCAATAGCCTTGGCAAAGACGTCGCTTGACTCACAGATTGGGCCTACTACATCGTAGGTTTCTACAGGCTCCTCGCTCGTGATGTTCTCTATTTTGTGATAAGCCTGGTAGAGGGCAGGGCGTATGAGGTCGGTCATGCCGGCATCTACGATGGCAAACTGCTTGGCTGTGCCTTGTTTTACATAGAGGGTTCTTGTGATGAGTGATCCCATTTGGCCTACCACTGCACGGCCCAATTCGAAATGCACCTTCTGTCCGTCGCGCAGTTTCAGGTGCTTGGCATAAGTGTCGAAGTAAGACTTGAAGTCGGGTATGGGCACGCGGTTGGGATGCTTGTAGTCTATGCCGAGTCCGCCGCCCACATTGATGTTCTTTACCTCGATGTGGTGAGCTTCCAATTGGTTTTGCAGTTCATTGATTCTGTTGCAGAGAGCCTCGAAGTCACCCATGTCAAGTATCTGACTGCCAATGTGGAAATGCAGGCCGAGGAACTTGATGTTCTTCATGGTTGCAGCTTCTGCAATGACACTCTCCATGTCTTGCATGGCAATACCGAATTTGTTTTCTGCCAGTCCTGTGGTGATGTTGGCATGTGTGTGTGCTCCTACGTTAGGATTGATGCGAAAGCAAACCTGTGCTGTCTTGTTCTTTCTGGCAGCCAGTTCGTTGATGATTTCCAGTTCGGGAATACTCTCCACGTTGAAGCAGAAGATGTCTTTCTCCAGTCCGAGATTGATCTCCCAGTCGCTCTTGCCCACACCGGCATATACGATCTTGTTGGCAGGAAATCCTGCGTTGACAGCAGCTTGTATTTCTCCTCCGCTCACGCAGTCGGCTCCTAATCCTGCCTGGCTGATGATGCCCAGCACTTTAGGATTGGCGTTTGCTTTTACGGCATAGTGTACCTCGAAACCTGGATGTTTACCTGCTTCCTCGCAGATGGTTCTGAGGGTTTGTCTCAGCAGGGCTGTGTCGTAATAGTAGAACGGAGTCTGTGTCTCCTGAAACTTATCTATAGGAAATGTTCCTTTCATTTCGCTTAAATCTAAAATTAATATCTTATATAGTCAAATTAGAAAATCCAATTTATTGTAAATCAGAATATCCAACGAAGAGTGAGTAGGAAGCATTGCATACGAATTCTTCACTCTTCACTCTTCGTTCTTCACTTAAATTACTTCTCAAACAGGTTGTTGCTCAAGTTCTGCAAAGCCTGCTTCTTGTCTCTTTCTCGGATGAGGAATGAGATGTTGTAGTTGGAACCTCCGTAAGAAATCATTCTTACAGGGATGTTCTTCATTGCCTCTGTGGCAAGTGTCTCGAAACCTACGTTGCTCCAGTCGAGGTCGCCTACCACGCAGATGATACACATATCTGTGTCGACAGTGACAGTACCATATTTCTTCAACTCGTTGACGATGTCGTTCAGGTGGGCGTCATTGTCAATACTCATGCTTACACCCACCTCAGAGGTGGCAATCATGTCGATAGGAGTCTGATAGCTCTCGAAGATCTCGAACACCTTGCGCAGGAAACCTGTAGCCAGCAACATGCGACTGCTCTTGATCTTGATGGCGGTGATGTTGTCCTTGGCTGCCACAGCCTTGATCTTGCCACGTACTATCACGTTGTCGATGATGGTTCCGTCGGCCTTAGGGTCGAGGGTGTTCTTCAGTCTTACTGGAATGCCGGCATACTTGGCTGGCTGTACGCAGGTAGGGTGAAGAATCTTGGCACCGAAGTAAGCCAGCTCGGCAGCCTCTTCGAAGTTGAGCTGATGTACTGCCTCTGTATGCTCTACCACTCGTGGGTCGTTGTTGTGCATGCCATCAATGTCGGTCCATATCTGGATCTCGTCGGCAGGAAGGGCTGCACCGATGAGCGATGCTGTATAGTCGCTGCCGCCTCGCTGCAGGTTGTCAACCTCGCCATAAGCATTGCGGCAGATGAAACCCTGTGTGATGTAGATCTGCTGACCCTGGTTCTTCTCCATGATGTCGGCAAGCTTTTCCTTGATGTACTGTGGGTCTGGCTCTGCATTCTTGTCGGTGCGCATGAAGTCGAGCGCATTGAGCAGCACAGCCTTGATGCCCTGTTCCTTCAAGTAGTTGACCACCATGTTGGTGCTCATGATCTCACCCTGAGCCACGATGCTCTTCTCCTCGAAAGAGGTGAAAAGATCCTTGGTGAAGGAACGCAGATAATCGAATTCGCTATGAAGGAATTCACTTGTGGTTTTCTTCATCTCCTCGGTAGAGTAGAGCTCTTCCACATGCTGCATGTATTTCTTCTCCAAGTTGTTGATTACCTCGTTGGCACCCTCTGGATTCTTCTTATAGAGATAGTCAGAGATTTCAACGAGTGAGTTTGTTGTACCGCTCATCGCAGAAAGTACGATGAAAGTAGGTTCACCTGATTCTGTAACCAAGGAGGCTACTCCCTTCATGCGCTCAGGTGAGCCAACCGAAGTACCTCCGAATTTCATTACCTTCATAGTCTTAATATTATATTAATGTTTAATTTTATTGTTTTATTTTATTGTTTTATGTTTAATGAGGGTGTTGATTTCTACACTCTTCACTCAACTTTCCTCGCCGTCTTCGGTCAGGTCGATGTGATTGTACTCATTGGTCACATCGTGCAGACTTCCGTCTTTGCATCGATATACGATGCCTGGGAACTTGTCGAGCATGGGGATGTTGTGGGTCGACATAACGACAGTAGTTCCCTGCTTGGTGATGTCTTTCAGCAGACTGACGATATGGCTTGCCGTTTCGGGGTCGAGGTTGCCTGTAGGCTCATCGGCAATGATGAGTTTTGGGTTGTTGAGCAATGCCCGTGCTATGGCAATGCGTTGCTGCTCGCCACCTGAAAGCTCATGAGGCATCTTGTCTGCTTTCTCGCTCATGCCCACCTCCTCGAGAACTTCTGAGATGCGTTCGTTGCGGGCCTTCTTGTCTTTCCAGCCTGTGGCTTTCAGTACAAACTCGAAGTTCTTGTGCACACTGCGGTCGTGCAGCAACTGGAAGTCCTGGAAGATGATGCCCAACTCCTTTCTCAGCGCAGGAATATCCTTGCGTCTGATGGTCGTGAGGTCTCTGCCTAAGATTTCTGCCTTCTCAGTCTCACCTTCTACGAGGTCGAGCTCGCAGTACAGGGTCTTGAGCAGTGAACTTTTTCCCGATCCTACCTTTCCGATGAGATAAGTGAACTCGCCCTCGTCAACATGGAAGTTCACGTCCTTGAGGATACACTTGTCGGCTTGGTAGATGCTTACGTTTTTATATTCTATCAACATCCTAATTTTTTCTCCTTATTATATATATGTATTACTTCATTTCACCTTTGCTCTTCGCTGTACGGCGCTTCTTGTCCCATTCTGGGTCGTGGCGCATCTGCAGCTCTTTTGCCACGTCCTCGATGCGCAGCTTTTTGCTGGTAAGCAGAACGATGAGGTGGTAGAGCAGGTCGGAGGATTCGTAAACAAGTTTCTCATCGTTGCCGTTTGTGGCCTCGATGATGGTTTCCACTGCTTCTTCGCCTACCTTCTGTGCCATTTTGTTCACTCCTTTTTGGAACAGGCTGGTGGTATAGCTTCCCTCGGGCATTTCCTCATGACGCTTGTTGATGAAGTCCTGCAACTCTGAGAGGAAGAGGATAGGGTTCAGCGTGTTGTCCTCGCCCCAGCAGGTGTCTGTTCCCTTATGGCAGGTTGGACCCTGTGGATGTACCTTGACGAGCAGCGTGTCTTTGTCGCAGTCGTTCTGAATGCTGACAAGGTTGAGGTAGTTGCCCGATGTCTCACCTTTGGTCCACAGACAGTTGCGTGAACGGCTCCAGAAGGTGACTTTTTTTGTGGCTATGGTCTTTTCGTATGCCTCCTTGTTCATGAATCCCAACATCAGTACGTTTTTGGTTACTGCGTCCTGGATGATGGCTGGAACAAGGCCGCCCATTTTCTCGAAATCTATTTCCATTTCCATATCTATATCTTTTTGCTTTATTTCTTAGTCTATATATTTCTGCTATATGTTAGCTTCGTTTATTATATTCTCACGTTGATACCTTCATTGCGCAGGTATTTCTTGAGGTCGGGGATGGCAATCTCTCCGAAGTGGAACACACTGGCAGCCAGTGCTGCATCGGCCTTGCCCAAGGTGAAGGCATCACGGAAATGCTGCATGTTGCCTGCTCCTCCAGATGCAATGACTGGAATGCTCAACTCGTCGGCAAGTCTTGCCAAAGCCTCATTGGCGAAACCTTGCTTCACGCCATCGTGGTCCATGCTGGTGAAGAGAATTTCGCCAGCACCACGGTCGGCAACTTCCTTTGCCCAGTCGAAGAGTCCCAGTTCCACTCTTTCCCTTCCTCCCTTTACGTAGCAGTGCCATCCGTCGCTGTCGAGCCGGGCGTCTATGGCACATACACACACCTGAGAGCCATAATGTCCGGCTATCTCGTCGATGAGACCGGGGTTGCGTATGGCAGCACTGTTGATACTTACCTTGTCGGCTCCTGCATTGAGAAGCCGGTCAACATCTTTCAGTTCGTTGATTCCTCCTCCCACGGTGAAAGGTATGTTGATTTGCTCGGCTACTCGTGTCACCATGTCGGCAAAGGTCTTCCGTCCTTCAAAGCTGGCTGTGATGTCGAGAAACACGAGTTCGTCGGCTCCTGCAACGCTGTAGGCCTTGCCCAGTTCCACAGGGTCGCCTGCGCTGCGGAGGTTCACGAAGTTTGTGCCCTTTACGGTCTCTCCGTTCTTCACGTCAAGGCAGGGTATGATCCTCTTAGCCAAACCTTTGCTTATGTTTTGTTCAACCATATCTCTTTCTTCTTTTTCGTTATTGCAGAAATCTCGCTATGGGGGACTCAAAGACCCAATTTGTCTATGTCGATTTTTCCCTCGTAGAAAGCTTTGCCGAACACCACCGCAGGAATGCCGGCTGTCTCCAAAGCATCTATATCCTCGTTGCAGCTTACACCTCCCGAGGCAATCAGATGGAGATCGGGATAGGCTGCCATGATCTCTTTGTAGAGTTCGATGGCTGGCCCCTTAAGGGTTCCGTCCTTGCTGATCTCTGTGCAGAGCACGTTGCGCACACCCTTGTCGGTGTACTGTTTGAGGAAAGGAAGCAAGTCTTCTGCCGAGTCTTCCTTCCAGCCGTTGATAGATATTTTGCCGTTTCTTACGTCGGCTCCCAAGATAAGGCGCCCGGCTCCATATTTGTCTATCCAACTAAGGAAAAGCTCTGGGTTAGTTACGGCGATGCTTCCTACTGTCACCATGGCAGCTCCTGCGTCGAATGCTTTCTCGATATCTTCCTCTGTCTTGATTCCGCCTCCGAAATCTACAGTTAGCGAAGTGGCTGACGTGATGGCTTTCAGCACGTTGTCGTTGACGATATGCTTGGATTTGGCTCCGTCAAGATCCACCACATGCAGACGTTTGAACCCTAATTTCTCAAAGTGTTTTGCCACTTCGGCGGGGTTGTCGTCGTACACTTTTTTCTGGTCGTAGTCGCCTTTGGTGAGTCTTACGCATTGTCCACCAATGATGTCGATGGCTGGTATGAGTTCTATATTCATAGTTCCATAAAGTTCTTGAGGATTTGTTCTCCTACCTTTCCGCTCTTTTCGGGATGAAACTGGCAGGTGTAGAAATTGTCTTTGTGCAGAGCGGCACTGTAGGGCTGTATGTAGTTGGCCGTAGCAATGGTTTCCTGGCATAGCGGCACGTAGTAGCTATGCACGAAATAAGTGTATGGATTTTCGCCCAGGTCTTTCATCAGGGGTGAAGAGAGGTTGTAGATCTCGTTCCATCCCATGGCAGGCACCTTGTCCTGATGCTGCTGGGGCACAAACTTCTTCACGTCGACATCAAAGATGCCGATGCAGTCTACGTCTCCTTCTTCTGAATGCCGGCACAGGAGCTGCTGTCCCACGCATATTCCCAAGACGGGTTGCGTGAGCGACTTAATGGTTTCGTCGAGCCCGTGTGCCTTGAGATAAAGCATGGCTTCTCTGGCCTGTCCCTGCCCGGGAAAGAGCACACGATCGGCCTTACGCAGTGTCTCTGCGTCGTCGGTGAGGATGGGGGAAATGCCGAGTCTCTTCATGGCATTCACCACGGAGTAGATGTTACCGGCGTTGTATTTTACGATTGCTACATCCATAAGCTGACGTTAATCTTAAGTTTACAGATGCAAAGATACGCATTTTCTTGCAATATAAAGAAAATATTGGCAAAAAGATTATAAAAGTGTGCGAATTTCTTTCAGATAGTAAGCGAAAATGGTATAATTATTCGTCTTTATTATCTGCGGAGCGTAAAATGATGGAAGTGGCTCCGATGGTAAAGAGTGTGCCGTCTTCTATGACGCGGCGCTCTCTGTCGCCCAAGATCACATTGTCGACAAAGGTTCCTGTATAGCTGGGACCGTCGCGCAATACATATTTCAAGTTGCCTTTCTTGTCGCGACTCACATTGATGACACAATGGTTCATGTCGACACTGGGGTCTACGGTCTCGATGGGGCAGTTGATGCCGCTGTTCTTCATGTATCGTCCTATGATGTTGTCGCCCATCTGCAGGGGAATGACCTGCTTGTAGGCGAAGACATTCTCTATCACAACGATAGAGCCAAAACCATGCTCGTTGGCTCTTTCGTCGAGCTTTTCCTCCTTTTGAGTCTCGCGCAGCTTGGACACACCCATGCGTATGCCGAACTGCTTGTTGCATTGTGGGCATACAAAGACGAGACTTTGTCCTGCCTGGTACTTGGTCTCGTCGAATGTGATAAAGTTGTCACACTTGGGGCATCTTACTCTTTTCATGCGTTTATTCTTTTACGAGGGTTATCCATCCGTCGGCAAAGGCCTCGTGATGGTGCAGCTGGTTGAGCGCTGTGTAAGCTTGTTGCTCGGTTTCATAGGAACCATAGACCACCTTTACATTGTTGGATGTAATGAGTACTCTGGTGTCCTTGAAGCCCTTGGCCTGCAGACTCTCCGTATAGGTAGCTGCATTGCGCTTGGTAACACGACTTGCCAGCACGATGCAATAGTGTGGCTTGGCTATTTCTTGCTTTTCAATCTCTGCTTTGTCTGTACTTTCGGCATTCCCCACAATCTCTGTTTTCTTCTCGACTTCGCTGGCTACAGCCTCGAGTGCCTTGATGCTGTTGTCCTTTACCATTTCCTTAGGCATAAGACGGTTCAACATGCTGATGTCTACCTTGCTCTTCTGCACCTGTGGTGTGTCGAGTGGGGTAGAGAGCGTGAAGAAGGCAATAAGGGCGATGCATGCAGCCACGGCATTGCGCAGCCAACTCTTTCTAATCTGTACGAACTCGCTGCTTTCCTCTTCCTCCTCCTCTTGTTCGTTTAAGGACACAGTATCTGTTGCGGCTTGTCGGCTGCCCTTGTTTTCTTCCACCTGTTGGTTGGAATTGCTGTCGAAAGGTATGATTTCGGCTGATGCCGCTGTCTCCTCGTTGCTGGCAGATGCGCCAAGCTCCGCAAGTGGCTGCATGACAAAGCCGTCCAGACCATAGTAGTTTGGAGTCAGCAGGCCAGCCTCGCAGGGCTTAAAGGTATATGTGCCTTGGCTGTTGAGGTAGAGAGTACCTATGTCCGTCAATTCGTATTTTCCGTTGATGTCGAGCTCGGCGCGAATCTCTCTCACGTCTTCTGCAATACGGCTCAGGGCATCAGGATAGCTGATGTCGTAGGCCTCTACATATGAAAGCGCGAGGAGCGAATCGTTCATGGTGAGCTGTGGATTGAAGCCAATAGTCCTCAGTGGTGGCAAAAACATGTTGTCTCTGCCATCATATCTTGCATCTACATGATGAGCCATGAAGCCTCCAAAGTCGGGGACTATCACGCAATCGTTGCTCAAAAGTAGGATCTCTATATGTCTTTCCAGTTCAATCACGTTTGCAAAGATAGTTATTTTTTTTCTTCCCGCCAACAATTTTATATAAAAAATAAGTAATAGACGATAAAAAGTTTTATTTGTTTTGCCGTTTCAAAAAAATATATTATCTTTGCCATATATATAAAATAAGGTATAGTGCTATTGCTTGCTGGAAACGGTTCAGGCGAAGCAGAATAAACTAAAGAGTAATGGAATATTTGAAGACTGAGATTGATGGGGTCTACGTGTTGGAGCCCAGGGTTTTTCGTGATGCACGTGGCTATTTCTTTGAGTCATGGAGACAGGCTGATTTCGATCAGCATATAGGTCGTCATGTAGAGTTTATACAGGACAATGAGTCCAAGTCGAGCTATGGTGTTCTTCGTGGATTGCATTATCAGAAGGGCGAATACTCACAGGCCAAGTTGGTGCGTGTCATCCGTGGACGTGTGCTCGATGTGGCTGTCGATATTCGCAAGAGCAGTCCTACTTTTGGAAAGTATGTGGCTGTGGAACTGAGCGAGGACAACAAACGGCAGCTTTTCATCCCTCGTGGCTTTGCTCACGGCTTCCTGGTTTTGAGCGACGAGGCTGTGTTTACCTATAAAGTAGATAATGTGTACGCTCCACAGCACGAGGCCAGCATCCGCTGGAATGATAAGGACATCCACATCGAGTGGCCCATTTCTGCCGATGATGTGCTCACCTCAGAGAAAGATCTACTCAAGGCTACATCGCTGAAGGATGCCGAGGTCTTCGAGTAAAGAGAGAACAGTGTGACCTATTTTTTTCACAGTCACAGAAAAGGAAAATTAAATCATTGATGAAACGCAATATTATATTATTGGTCATAGGATGCCTGATGGTGTTTTCGGCTTGTAAGGAACGTGCCCAGAAGGAAACGTTCAAAGAAGACATGAAGGCCAAGCGGATGCTGCAGGGCATGTGGATTGACGAGGATGACGAGGATGTGGTCTTTCGGGTGAAGGGTGACACTATTTATTATCCAGACTCTACCAGTATGCCTGCCTATTTTTATGTGTCGGCAGACACCTTGGTGATACGTGGTGCCAATGATATTCGCTATGCTATCGTGAAACAGGCCGCTCATCTCTTCGAGTTCAAGACTCAGAATGGAGATGTGCTCAGGTTGGTGAAGACCAATGACAAGACCTATCTCAGTTCTTTCAAGCATCAGCAGCCCGTGGTGCTCAATCAGGGACAGCTGGTTCGGAGAGACACCATCGTGACTTTTGGAGCAGAGAAATATCATCTTTATACACAGGTCAATCCTACAACCTATAAGGTGCTCAAGAGTACCTATAATGAAGATGGAGTGGGGGTAGACAATGTGTATTATGACAACATCGTAAATGTGAATGTCTATCATGGAGCCTCGCGCCTTTTTGGGCGTGACTTCCGCAAGCAGGACTTCAGCCGTAGGGTGCCTGACTCTTTCCTGAAGCAGGCGGTGCTGAGCGATATCGTTTTCCGTGCTGCCGACAAGGCGGGCGTACATTTCCGTGCTGTCCTTGCCATGCCCGACAGCTCTGTCAGCTATCAGGTAGAAGTGACAGTTTCCTTTGATGGTCAGCTTAAGATCAGTACTGCAGGCGCTTGATGTGCCTCTGTACTGATTTTTTTTGCCTCATTTCTTTTGTCATTTACTAAAAAATAAGTAGTTTTGCAAACATGACAGTAACGCTTATCATTTTAATCATTACCGTTGCCATGTTTATATGGGGCAGGGTGAGGGCCGACATCGTGGCACTTACCGCCCTGGCAGCACTCCTTGTTTTCGGAATTCTTACTCCCACAGAAGCTCTTGCAGGCTTCTCCTCGCCTATTGTCATCATGATGATTGGCCTCTTTGTGGTGGGAGGCGCCATCATGCAGACTGGTCTTGCCAAGTTGACGGGCAATAAACTGATGGCGCTTTCGCACGGCAACGAAACCGTCACCTTCCTCTTGGTGATGCTCGTCACCTCGTTTATCGGAGCCTTTGTCAGCAATACGGGTACGGTGGCTCTGATGATGCCCATCATCGTAAGCCTTGCCGCAGCATCAGGCTTGCAGTCCTCACGTTTCCTCATGCCCCTTGCCTTTGCAGGTAGCTTAGGCGGAATGCTTACGCTTATCGGTACTCCGCCCAACCTTGTCATCGACGAGGTGCTGACCGAGGCTGGCTATCAGTCGCTCAGCTTCTTCTCTTTCATGCCAGTAGGCCTTATCGTCATTGCCATTGGCATCATCGTGCTCATGCCTCTGAGCCGGGTGTTCCTGAGCCGTAAACAGAGTGGAAAGAAGGAAACAGGTGGCAAGTCGCTCGACGACTTGGTGCAGGAATATCGTCTGCTCGACAATCTGCATCGGTATATTGTGCCAGCCAATCGCTCCACGGCAGCGCTTGATGAGCACGGGGAGAGGCTCGACATCGTAGGCAAGACGCTCAAGGAACTCAGTATACAGAAACTGTATGGAGTGAGTGTCATCGAGATAAGAAACGAGAAAAAGTCGCGCTTGGGACTGATGAAGGACATCAACCAGAATATGGCGAAGAGCAGCAGCGTCATTGGAGAGCATGACACCTTATATATAATGGGTGACGAGGCTAAGATGCAGCGCTTTGCAGCCGACTATGGTCTGCGCAAGATGAAGGACGTGAAGATAGACTTTTATGACTTGGGACTTTCCGAGATTGTCGTCATGCCCACTTCTCATTTTGCAGGACTCAGAATCGGTGAGGCCAATCTGCGTAAACGCTTCGGCATGAATGTATTGGGAATCCGTAGAGGAGACGAGTACATCACCGACAATCTTATCGGCACTCGACTGCATGTGGGCGACATGCTCCTGGTGCAGGGCGAGTGGACCAACCTGGCTCACCTGGCTGCCGATACAGCCAACTGGGTGGTGCTCGACCAGCCTGAGAAGACTGCCGACAAGGTTCTTCTCGACTACAAGGCTCCTGTGGCCGCTTCCATCATGTTGCTGATGGTGGTGATGATGGTTTTCGACTTTATTCCTGTTGCTCCTGTAACAGCGGTTATTATTGCCGGTTTGCTGACTGTCTTTGCCGGATGTTTCCGAAATGTGGAGGCTGCCTATAAGACCATCAACTGGGAGAGCATCGTGCTCATTGCCGCCATGATGCCCATGTCTACAGCCCTTGAGAAGACAGGAGTCTCGGCTTTGGTGTCGCAGACCCTGGTTGACAGCTTAGGAGCCTTAGGCCCCACAGCCCTTTTGGCTGGCATCTATTTCACCACCTCGCTCATGACGATGTTTATCAGCAATACAGCCACTGCTGTGCTGATGGCTCCCATTGCCTTGGTGGCAGCCCAGCAGGTAGGGGTGAGTCCTTATGCTTTCCTCTTTGCTGTTACCTTAGGAGCCAGTATGTGTTTCGCCTCTCCCTTCTCCACACCGCCCAATGCGCTGGTGATGAAAGCCGGAGGCTATACGTTTATGGATTATGTCAAGGTAGGTTTGCCTTTGCAGATTATTATCGGCATTGTCATGACCTTCGTGCTTCCCTTGCTGTTCCCGTATTAGCGCTTTGTCATTTTGGTCATTAGTCATTTTCGGCTGTTAGAAGTTATAGGAATGTTTTTTTTCTTTTTTAACTCTCGATGCTTACTCTTGTTGAATAAAAATAACTATCTTTGTGCGATAATTGAACCTATTTTCGTCACACATTAAAAATACACAGCAAGATGGAAATGAACGATGAGTCCCTGAAAGCCTGGGACATTATAGAGAAGACGAGTGCCAATTTGTTTCTTACAGGTAAGGCGGGTACAGGAAAGACAACCTTCCTGAAGGAACTCAAGCGCAGGTCGCCAAAGCGTATGGTGGTCTTGGCTCCTACTGGAATCGCTGCCATCAATGCCGGTGGTGTGACCATTCATTCCTTCTTTCAGCTGCCCCTTTCGCCTTATCTTCCGGGTACTACATTCGCTGGTGGTGAGAAGAAGCGGTTTCAATTCAGCAAGGTGAAGCGAAACATCATTCGTACGATGGATCTCTTGGTCATCGACGAGATCAGTATGGTGCGCAGCGACTTGCTTGATGCCATCGACTCGGTGATGCGCCGTTATCGTAAGCACGATCTGCCCTTTGGCGGCGTTCAGTTGCTCATGATAGGCGACCTGCAGCAGTTGGCTCCCGTAGTGACAGAACATGAGGAAAGTATGTTGCGCCAGTATTACGACACTCCTTTCTTTTTTTCGAGCAAGGCGTTGCAACAGGCAAGCTATCTCACCATAGAACTGCAGACCGTCTATCGTCAGCAGGACGAGAGGTTTGTGGCGCTTCTCAATCAGATAAGGGAGAACAAGGCAAGCGACGAAACTCTTGCTGCACTTAATCAACGTTATATTCCCGATTTTCAGCCTCCTAAGGGTGGTGACTACATTCGGCTTACTACACATAATATCCCTGCTCAGCATATCAATGAGCAGGAATTAGGCAACTTACCCTCTCAAGTATATAGTTTCACGGCAGAGGTGGAGGGCAACTTCCCCGAGACGTCCTATCCTGCCGATTTCAAGTTGCTGCTGAAGAAGGGAGCTCAGATTATGTTTATCAAGAACGATGCTGACCACCGGTTCTATAATGGTATGATAGGCGAGGTGACGGCTATTGATAACCAGGAGATCAGGGTCATGGGAAAGGACAATGGCGAAGAGTTTATACTGGAAAAGGCAGAATGGAGCAACTCGAAATACACACTCAATGAGCAGACGCAGGAGATAGAGGAAACCGTGGAGGGCACCTTCCGACAGTATCCCGTTCGTCTGGCATGGGCCATCACTATCCACAAGAGTCAGGGACTTACCTTCGAGCATGCCATCATTGACGCCTCGCGATCCTTCACCCATGGTCAGACCTATGTGGCGCTGAGCCGCTGCAAATCGTTGGAGGGAATGGTGCTCAGCAGCCCTTTGTCTCGTTCTGCCATCATCAGCGACAGTACCGTCGATTCGTACAACGATCGTATGGTTTCTCCTACGAAGGAGCAGATTGCTACGCTGCAGCAGCTCTATGTTCAGCAATGTATAGCCGAGCTTTTCGACTTCCGTTCCCTGCAGCAAAGCTATGACTTGCTGTTGCGTTGCTTGGTGGAGTATTTCATGAGCAATTATCCACGACTCGTAGGCGAGTATCAGAAACTTGGGGTGGTGCTGAAGAGTCTGGCTGCTGTTTCCGACAAGTTCAGGGTGCAGTATTCCAGCATGCTGAATGCCAATCCCGATGTGAGCGATGAGGCATTGCAGGAGCGCATACACAAGGCTGCTCAATACTTCTGGCAAAAGATTGGCATACTGACTGACCTGCTGAAGAAGACGAATGTGTCGACCGACAACAAGACAGCGAAGAAGCAGTTTGCCGACCGATTCGGGACCTTTGCCGATGAAACGCTGCTCAAGCAGTCGCTCCTGCGTTATGAGCAGGAAGCCGAGTTCTCGGTGAGCGACTATCTGAAGAAGAAAGCGCTGTTTATTCTTTCGCGTGCAGACGAGGAATCAACGGGGGCGGGTAGTGTTCGCAAGCGCAAGTCGGCAGCCAAGGAACCCAAAGAGCCTAAGGCTCCCAAGACGCCTACTCGCCAGATTACTCTCGACCTCTTCAAGGAGGGCATGAATGTGCAGCAAATAGCCACAGCCCGCGGACTTGCCCAGAGTACCATCATCTCTCATTTGTCACATTATGTGCGTGAGCGAGAGATTGGTCTCAGGGCTCTCATCTCTTCGAGTCGCGAAAAGAAGATTCGTGACTTTATGCAGGCTCATCCTGAAATGAAACAGATTTCAGAAATCAGGCAAGCCATAGGTGGCGACTATGAGTATTGGGAAATCATGCTTGTCAGGGATGTGGAGTAGTAAAAATACACAAAAAAATGAAAGTACTTGCGATGACCAACGCAAGTACTTTCAACTGCTTATGAAAGTGCTTTCAACTGCCAACGCAAGTACTTTCATTTTTTAGGGGTATCTGGCTTAAATTCTCATGACTTGTTTTACTCCCTTCACAGCACTCAGCTTTTTGATGAGAGCTTCGGTGCGTGAGGCATCATCAATCATCACGGTGATGTTGCCCGAGAAGAGACCGTCTTTCGACGAGATGTTGATGCCTCTCATCACGAGCTTATCCTCTTTGGATATGATGTTGGTGATGTTGCTCACGATTCCAATATCATCATTGCCGATGATTCGCAGGGTGATGGCGTACTTGGAGGTTCCCTTGCCGCTCCACTTTGCCTTGACGATGCGATAGCCGAAACGTCGCTGCAGTTCCTTGGCATTGGGACAGTCGGAGCGATGCACCTTGATGCCTTTGCTTACGGTGACGAAGCCGAAGATGGGGTCGCCATAGATAGGGTGGCAGCAATGGGCCAACTCGAAGTCTATTCCCTTCAGATTTTCATCGATGACGAGCACGTCGTCGTTTTGTCGCATCATTTCCTCGGTAGGATTCTCATACTCGAACTCGGCAGCACTGGCGGCAGGACGTGTGGAGTTGGTCACGTTCAGGTCGTGGTCGCGTTCGGCGATGTATTTCTCAATGATGCTGTTGGGGTCTATCTTCTCCTCGGCAATGTCCTTGTAGAAATCAGAGTTCTCCTTGTAGCCCATCTTCTTGATGGTGCGTGCCATGATGCTCTCCTCTATTTCCAACTTTCTGTTCTTGAATCGTCGCTCCAGGAGTTCCTTGGCAAAGAGACCTTCCTTCTTCTGTGTCTCCTTGATGGCGAGGCGGATCTTGGCCTTGGCTTTCGAGGTCTTCACGATGTTGATCCATTCTTGACGTGGCTTCTGGTTGCTCTGTGTCAGGATTTCTATCTGGTCGCCCGAGTGCAGCTCTTGTCTGAAGCTTACTGCGCGCCCGTTGATCTTTCCTCCCACACAGGTGTTGCCGATACGTGAGTGGATGTAGTAGGCGAAGTCGAGCACCGTGGCTCCCTTGGGGAAGTTGAGCAGGTCGCCCTTAGGTGTAAATACATACACCTCGTCTTCCTTCAGGTCCATCTTGAACTGGTCCATCAGCTGCAGGTCGTCGTTGTTCTCGAGTGCGCTTCTGATGTTGGCGAGCCATTCGTCGATGCCTCCCTTCTCGCTCTTGATACCTTTATAGCGCCAATGGGCAGCCAGTCCGTGCTCAGCAATCTCGTCCATACGCTCTGTGCGAATCTGTACCTCCACCCATTTGTTCTCAGGTCCGAGCACGGTGGTGTGCAGACTCTCGTAACCATTGCTCTTAGGCACAGAGAGCCAGTCGCGCATACGTTTAGGGTTGGGCTGATACATGGCCGTGATGAGAGCGAACACCTGCCAGCACTGCATGTATTCCTTGTCGCGTGGCGAGTCGAGGATGATGCGGATGGCAAAGAGGTCGTACACGCCCTCGAAGCCGCATTGTTGCTTCTTCATCTTCTGCCAGATGGAGTGGATGCTCTTGGTGCGTCCCTTCATGTGGTATTTCAGTCCGGCAGCATCCAACTTCTCCTGTATAGGCTTGATGAATCGTGCTATGTAGGCGTCGCGCGAAGCCTTTGTGGCGTTGAGCTTCTCCTTAATCATATAGTAGGCATCGTGCTCCAGATACTTCAGACTCAGGTCCTCGAGTTCGCTCTTCAGTTTGTACAGACCCAGTTTGTGGGCGAGGGGAGCGTACAGATAGCTTGCCTCTTCGCTCACACGCTGCTTAGCTTCGAGCTGGTCGGTGTCTCTGATTTGCCGCATCATATTGACACGGTTGGCTATCATGATCAGGATCACACGCATGTCTTCCGAGAACGAGACGAGCAGGTTGCGGAAGTTCTCGCTCTCGATGACAGGATTGCGCTTGTAGAGTTCGTTGATTCTCAACAGACCGCGGATGATGTGCGCCACGCCTTCGCCATATTTCTTCTCTATGTCGTCGAGCGTCTGATAACCGTCCACCACACTGGTCTGCATCAGGATGGCGATTACTCCGTCGCGTCTGAGTCCTATTTCGTTGACTGCTATCTCGGCTGTCTGCAGAGCATACAGTATGGGATTGAGCCCAAAGACATCTCGGCTTATCTGATGGTTGATGAATGCGTGATGAATATCTTCTCTGATCAGTTTCTCATCCTGGGCGCTGAAAGTGTTGCCGACAGCAGTACGCAATCGTTCCAGAATGGTGAGGGTTTGTTCCCTTTCTTCGGGTGTAAAAGTGAATTTTTCGTCCATAATTCGTCCCTTTTCTTAAAAACTTATTGCAAAGGTACAAAAAATCGTCATAAAATTTCTTTTTTTCAAAAAAACTTACTACATTTGTAGCACAACTAAAGAAAAAATAACATAAATATGGTATCATGAATCAGCAAGAACTAACCCAAATTGCAGCTCGCGGCATTTCGGAGCAGCAAATAGCAAAACAATTGGAGCAAATCAAAAATGGTTTCCCTTTCCTTCGTCTCGAAGGTGCTGCAGCCATTGGTAAGGGAATTATGTCTCCCGACGCAGAGGAGGTAAAGAAGTATGAACAGGTGTGGGACGAGTACAAGAAGCAGGGTCACCGCATCGTGAAGTTTGTGCCAGCATCTGGTGCGGCAAGCAGAATGTTCAAGAATCTCTTTGCGTTCCTTGATGCGCCTTATGATGTGCCTACAACCGATTTCGAGAAGCATTTCTTCGACAATATCAAGAAGTTTGCCTTCCGCAAGTCTCTCTGCAGCAAGTGCAAGGAGAATGAGGGCAGCTGCGTATGCGACCTGATCAAGGCTGGCAAGTACAAGGCTGTGGTGGCAAACCTGCTGAAGGCAAGCGGACTCAACTATGGTCAGTTGCCTAAGGGCTTGCTGCAGTTTCATGAGTATTCCGACGAAGAGGTTCGCACCCCTATGGAGGAGCACCTGGTAGAGGCTGCGCTTTATGCCAGCAGTAACGGTGAGGCAAATGTCCACTTTACCGTTTCGCACGACCATCTGCAGCTCTTCGAAAAGATGGTGGCAGATAAGGTAGAGGGCTACGCCAAGAAATTCGGTGTGAAGTACAACATCTCTTTCTCTGAGCAGAAGCCAAGTACCGACACCATCGCCGCCAATCCCGACAACACTCCCTTCCACAATGAGGATGGCTCGCTGCTCTTCCGTCCAGGCGGCCATGGAGCGCTGATAGAAAATCTGAACGAGATAGATGCCGACGTTGTGTTCATCAAGAATATAGATAATGTGGTGCCCGATCGTCTGAAGGCCGACACCGTGACCTACAAGCAGGTGATTGCCGGCATCTTGGTTTCGCTGCAGCAGAAGGCATTCGAGTATCTGCGCGTTCTCGACTCGGGTACTTACAATCATGAGAAGTTGGAGGAGATTATCCGATTCCTGCAGCGCGACCTGTGCTGCCGTCGTGCCGACATCAAGGAACTGGAGGATGCTGACCTGGTGATTTATCTGCGCAAGAAGCTGAACCGTCCGATGCGTGTATGTGGCGTGGTAAAGAATGTGGGCGAGCCTGGTGGTGGACCTTTCCTTACCTACAACAGCGACGGAACGGTGAGTCTGCAGATTCTGGAAAGCTCACAGATCGACAAGAACAACAAGCAATACATGGATATGTTTGCGCAGGGCACTCACTTCAATCCTGTAGACCTTGTTTGCGCTACTAAGGACTATAAGGGCAACGATTTCGACCTGCCTAAGTATGTGGATCCCAAGACAGGATTTATCAGCAACAAGAGCAAGAACGGCAAGGAACTGAAGGCGCTCGAGCTGCCCGGTCTTTGGAATGGTGCGATGAGCGACTGGAATACGGTGTTCGTAGAGGTTCCTCTCAGCACTTTCAACCCAGTGAAGACGGTCAACGACCTGCTTCGTGACCAGCATCAGGCAAAAGTTTAATACAACATACGTACAATAAAATTTCACCCATCCTCCAACTCAAAACAGAGAAGAAGGATGGGTGAAGTTTTTTTATGTGTTTGTGACTGTAGAATCTTCTTATTCGTTCATCAGATAGTTCTTGAATGAAGCGAAGTCCTTTGTCATTTCGATGCTCTGCTTTTTGCCCTTCATGAACTCGGCAAGGCGTGCAGGAATCTCGATGTCGGTGCCGAGGATGCTGTCCACCTTCTCCTTGAATTTTGCAGGATGGGCAGTCTCGAGGAACACACCAACCTCTCCAGGCTTCAACTGTTCCTTCAAGGCACGATAACCGCAAGCTCCATGAGGATCAAGCACATACTTGGTGTCGTTGTAACATTGCTTCATGGTCTCGGCTATCTGCTCGTCCTTGTATGTGGCACCGCTGATGTAGGCTGTGATGGCCTCGTGGTTGCCCTTGTAGAGGTCGTAGATGCGGGCGAAGTTGGATGGGTCGCCCACGTCCATGGCATTGGCTATTGTGGCCTTGCTGGGCTGAGGATTGTACTCGCCAGTCTGCAGATAGTTGTAGAAAATATCGTTGGCGTTGTTGGCAGCTATGAAGCGATGGATGGGCAGTCCCATCTCATGACCGAAGAGTCCGGCTGTGATGTTGCCGAAGTTTCCGCTGGGCACGCAGATCACCAACTTGTCTGCCAGTCCCTTCTCCTTCATGCGTGCATAGGCGTTGAAGTAGTAGAAAGCCTGAGGCAGGAATCGTGCCACATTGATAGAGTTGGCCGAGGTGAGCTTCATGTGCTTGTTGAGTTCCTCGTCCATGAAAGCCGACTTGACAAGCGCCTGGCAGTCGTCGAACACGCCATCCACCTCGAGGGCTGTGATGTTCTGTCCGAGGGTGGTGAACTGGCTTTCCTGAATCTTGCTTACCTTCCCCTTAGGATAGAGCACATAGACGTGAATGCCGTCAACACCGAGGAATCCATTGGCTACAGCCGAACCTGTATCGCCCGAAGTAGCAACGAGCACGTTGACTTCCTCCTTGCCTTCCTGACGCACGAAGTACTGCAGCAGACGGGCCATGAAGCGCGCGCCTACATCCTTGAAGGCGAGGGTAGGGCCATGGAAGAGCTCCAAAGAGTAGATGTTTGGCTCTACCTCTACCACAGGGCAGTCGAAAGCCAGTGTGTCGTAGACGATCTTCTTCAAAGACTCAGCATCGACGTCCTTGCCGAAGAAGGCGTCAGCCACCTTGTAGGCAATCTCCTGGAAGGAGAGTTTCTCGATGTTGTCGAAGAAGTCCTGTGGCAACTTCTTGATGATTTCTGGCATGTAGAGACCACGGTCTTCTGCCAGTCCTTTTACTACCGCCTTGTGAAGATCGGCGATGGGTGCTTTCTTATTTGTTGAATAATATTTCATTTTGATTTTAATTGATTGCCATAAATGTGTTCATGAATTCCTGCAGTTGCAGCAGTCCGTAGCAGCCTCTCACGCAGCTTACCTCGTCATACTTCTCTACGCTGTCGGGCTCGATGCCGGGATAGTAGATGATGAACGGTACGGGCTCTTTCACGTGGGTGCGGATCTCTACTGGAGTAGGATGGTCGGGCAGGATGGCGATGCATACAGGCTCGTCCCAAGTGCTTACCTCGTCGAAGATTGGTTTGATGAGTCGCTGGTCGAGGTTCTCGATGGTTTTGAGCTTCAGTTCCAGGTCGCCGTCGTGGCCAGCCTCGTCGCTTGCCTCTACGTGCACATAAACGAAGTCGTCGCCGTCCTTCAGCGCCTGGATAGCTGCTGCTGCCTTTCCCTCGTAGTTGGTGTTGGCAAGACCGGTAGCGCCCTCAACGATGATGTTGCGCAGTCCGGCGTAATGGCCGATGCCTCGTATCAGGTCTACTGCAGAAATCACAGAACCCTTCTTGATTTGCGGATACATCTGCGAGAGGGTGAGCATGTGTGGACGATAACCTCCGCCCCAAGGCCAGATGATGTTTGCCATGCGCTCGCCACGCTCCTTGCGCGCTACGTTGAAAGGATGGCTCTCCAGGATTTCCTGACTCTTCAGAATCAGCTCGTTCAGAAAGTCGGCTGTCTGCTGTGCACTCATGCGATATTCGTCGCTCAGGATACCGCCGTTCTCAGCCACATCCTCGGCAGGAGTCTTGTCGCTGTTGCCGGCAAGAAGAGCCTCGTCAACACCTTCCATCGGTTTCACCAGCAGCGGTTTCCACTCTTCGTTAGGATGATCGTGAGGAGGAGCGCAATCTACATATTTGTTTCCGCCCTTGATGATCAGAAGGTGTCGATACTGGATTCCGGTGATGAATTTCACGATGCCGGGATACTGGCTGGCAAGCTTCTCGTTGAGGTACTTGATGAGCACGTCGGCGTCTTCTGTCTCCAGGTTACCGCCGTTGTGGGTCACGATGATTCCATTGTTCACGTTGATGATGTTGCAGCGCAGAGCGAAGTCGTTAGGACTCATCTCGTAACCGATGCTGGCAGCTTCCAGAGGTCCGCGTCCCTCGTAAACCTCGTTCTGGTCGTATCCCATGATAGAACTGTTGGCAACCTCAGATCCAGGATGAAATCCGTCGGGTACGGTTACCAGTCGTCCAGTCTTTCCTTTCTTTGCCAGCATGTCCATATAAGGTTTGTTGGCGTATTGCAGGAGCGTCTTGCCTCCCAGTCGTTCTACAGCGTGGTCGGCCATGCCGTCGCCAAGTATGATAATATGCTTCATAATTGTTATCCTTTCTATCTGATAAGACAATATTAAATATTAGCGATACTCATGATGTTGGCAAACACACCTGCCGCTGTTACGCTGGCACCAGCGCCATAGCCCTGAATCATCATCGGATATTCCTTGTAGCGCTCGGTGGTGAGCAGTACGATGTTGTTGCTTCCCTCCAGGTTGTAGAATGGGTGCTCTGGGCCTACAGCCTGCAGGCCAACGCTTGTTTTTCCACCATCGAGGGTGGCAACGAATCGCCATCGTTTGTGCTCCAGGTCGAGAGTTTTGCGCTTGGCCTCGAAGTCAGCATCCAGCTTTGGCAGTTTCTTCCAGAAGTCGTCTATGCTGCCCTTGAAGTAAGAGTCGGGCACGAAGAGGTGCTTCTCCACATCTTCCTGTTCCACTCTGTATCCAGCCTCGCGAGAGAGGATGACGAGTTTTCGTATTACGTCCATTCCGCTGAGGTCGATGCGTGGATCGGGCTCGCTGTAGCCTTTCTCTTTGGCCATGCGTACGGTCTCCGAGAATGGTACTACGCCTGAGATGGCGTTGAAGATGAAGTTGAGCGTACCAGAGAGAACTGCCTCAATCTTAAGGATTTTGTCGCCCGAGTTGCGCAGGTCGTTGATGGTTCCGATGATAGGAAGACCAGCACCCACGTTGGTTTCGAATCGGAACACCACGCCACGCTGTATGGCGGTTTTCTTCAGTCGCTCGTAGTTTTCGTATTCGCTTGAGGCTGCAATCTTGTTGGCTGCGATGATGCTCACGTTGTGCTCGAGCAGACTCTGGTAGAGGGCAGCCACGTCCTTGCTGGCAGTACAGTCAACGAAGACGCTGTTGAAGATGTTCATGGCGAGTATTGTGTCTCGCAGCACCTCGGGTGTGCTGGGGTCTGAGTTCTTCAGTTCCTCGCGGTAGTTCTCCAGGTCGAGTCCGTCGCGGTTGAAGATGGCGTTCTTGGATGAAGCGATGCCCACCACGTTGAGCTTCAGTTTGCTGCGCTCCATCAGGTCTGCATACTGGTTCTTGATCTGTTCTATCAGCTTTCCGCCTACGGTTCCCACTCCACAGATGAAGAGGTTGAGCACCTTGTATTCAGAGAGGAAGAAGCTGTCGTGCAGCACGTTGAGTGATTTGCGCAGGAAGTCGCTCTTGACGACAAACGAGATGTTGGTTTCAGAAGCACCCTGTGCACAGGCGATGACCGAGATTCCGCTTCGTCCGAGAGTTCCGAAGAGTTTACCAGCAATACCTGCAGCATGCTTCATGTTCTCGCCCACGATAGCGATGGTGGCAAGTCCGCATTCTGCGTGCATGGGGAACATGGCTCCGTCGGCAATCTCGTTCTTGAATTCCTCGTTGAGCACGCGTACAGCCTCGTCTACGTCCTGCTCGCGCACACCGATAGAGGTAGAGTTCTCTGACGAAGCCTGCGACACCATGAACACGGAGATTCCCTCGTTGGCCAGGGCGGTGAAGATGCGTCGGTTGACACCGATGACACCCACCATCGACAGACCAGTAACGGTGATCAAAGCCGTTCCGTTGATAGACGAAATACCCTTGATGGGTTTCTGGTCGCCGTCAATTTTGTTCTTGATAATGGTGCCTGGGGCATCGGGATTGAAGGTGTTCTTGACCTTGATAGGTATATTTTTGACACAAACTGGGTAGATGGTAGGAGGGTAGATGACCTTTGCTCCAAAGTTGCAAAGCTCCATGGCCTCGATGTAGCTCAGTTCGTTGATGGTATAAGCTGATTTGATGACACGTGGGTCGGCAGTCATGAATCCGTCGACGTCGGTCCATATCTCAAGCACCTCGGCATCGAGTGCTGCGGCGATGATGGCAGCTGTGTAGTCGCTTCCGCCTCGTCCCAGGTTGGTGGTGCGCTCTGTGTGCTTGTCGCGGCTGATGAAGCCAGGCACGAGCGAAATGCGGGGCAGCTCGTCGAAGGTGTCTTTCACCAGTTGGGTGGTCAGTTCGCTGTCGAGGGTGTGCTTTCCACCGATGCGCTCCGTTTTGATAAACTTGCGCGAGTCGAACCACTTGGCGCCACGTATGAGTGTGGCCACAATTTTCGAGCTGAGCCTTTCTCCGTAGCTCACGATGGCATCCTGTGTCTTCTCGCTGAGGTCGTGGATGAGGTAGACGCCGAAGTAGATGCTCTTCAACTGTTCGAAGAGCGAGTCAACCGAAATGAATAAGTTTTCTCTGTCTTTGGTGTCTGTGATGATTGTGTCGATCATCTTGTGGTGACGGTCTACCATGGCGTCGAACTCTGCTTTCCATTGTTCGTCGCCTTTGAGGGCAAGCTGTGAGGTTTGCAACAACTTGTCTGTGATTCCTCCGAGGGCGCTCACGACTACTACAACACTCTGTTTCTTGGCCTCATTCTCTACGATGCGTTTTAAGCTGAGGATGCTTTTTACGGAACCAACCGATGTTCCGCCGAATTTTAATACTTTCATTGCTTGTTTATTTTGGTAATGTAATGCCACCCCCGAAACGACCGGGGCCGAGACAAAACTTGGTTGCAAAAGTAAACAATTTCTATCAAACTGCCAAGGATTTGCTCAAAAAAGTTACAATTTGTTTTTGAATCCTTGTTTGCGTGCAGTTTTTTATGGGGCCGTATGTTGAGTTTTGATGGAAGCGAATCAGTTTGGGGTGTTTATGATTTTTCCGATGACGATTCCTGCTATTGCCATACCGAAGGAAGCGGTGATGTGGCAGAGCGAGCCGTTGATCTGCGCCTTCGTCGAACACCATTCGTGCTCCACTAACTGCTGTTCGCCGGGAGCGTCGTAGACGGCAGTCTCTGTGCCTCTCTCGCCGCTGAGCAATTTGGCCTTGGGGCAGAGGCAGCCTCCGGTGCCGCAGGCTTTGTTCACGCCCAGGTTCTGCATCGGCTTCTCCTCGCTGTATACGCATTGGAACTTGCGGCGGGGGAAGGTCTTGTCCTTCTTGAATTTCTTGCGCAAGGCCCGTGCCAAGGGGTCGCCCTCTACCTTCCAGAACTCAGCCTTCCTGATCATGAAGGGGTCGCAGCGCAGGGCTGCACCCATGGAGGAGACGAAGGTGATGTTTCGGGGCAGGGCTGTGGCACGTAGGATGAGGTCGGCCTTGTCCTTGAGCGAGTCGATGGCGTCGATGATGTAGTCGTATTCCTCCATGTGGAACTCGTCGGCTGTCTTGGCCTCGTAGATTTTCTGATAGGCTGTGATGTTGGCGTTGGGGTTGATTTCGAGAAGGCGTTCGCGTAGTGCGTCGACCTTCACCTGTCCGATGGTGCGGCTTGTGGCCATGATCTGTCGGTTGCAGTTGGTCACGCAGACGCGGTCGCTGTCCACGATGGTGATGTGGCGCACTCCGCTTCGCACGAGTCCCTCGGCGCACCATGATCCTACACCTCCTATTCCGAAGATGAGCACGCGTGCTGCCTGCAGTTTCTCAAGATTGTCTTTTCCCAAGAGCAGTTCTGTGCGTCGTTGCATTCCTTGCTCCATTCTTGTTATTTTGTCTCCCATCTTTTCTTGAAAATATGTAATGTGTTGTGTTTTATGTGTTATTTTAATTTGCAAAGGTACAAAATTATCACTCAATTTTTGCAAATGGGGAAGTTAAAGAAATTAAAGAAGTTGTCTTTATTCAGGAGTTAAGGAGTTAAAGGAGTTAAGGAGTTAAGACAAATGCCTTGGAGGATAAGGGAGTTAAGAAGTTATCTTTGTTCAGGAGTTCAGGAGTTAAGGGGGTTATCTTTATTCAGGAGTTAAGGAGTTAAGACACAACTCCTATCAGCAGCACGCCCTGAAGGGGCAGAAGCTCTTAGCCCAGGGCAACGCCCTGGGTATTAATGATATACAACTAACGCCCTGTAAGGGCAAAAGCTTTACTTATCGCAGAGAGTTTTCAATTTTTATTTGGTGTATTTTAAAGCTTTTGCCCTTACAGGGCGCCAAGTTTTCGAACATGATAACCCAGGGCGTTGCCCTGGGCTAAGAGCTTCTGCCCCTTCAGGGCGTGTTGCTTGCGTCCATTGCCCTGGGCTATGAGCTTTTGGGCCTTCAGGGCGTACTTGAACCACATGCAAAACTGCTGTTACCCATTAAACACTAAACACTAAACTTTAAGCGAGAACTATTAAAATTAGAACGGAGAACATTAAACTTTAAGCGAAAACTTACAAACTGTAAAGTTGAACGGCTGTTTAACCTTACAATGTGTAAGGAAAAATAGGTATTGATATGAAAAACTGAAATAAAACGCGAGAAAAACAATCAAAATGTTTTCTTGTGTTTCTTTGTGCTGACAAAATGTTGTAATTTTGCAGCCGAAACGAACAATATGTAAAAGAAAGGCTTGATTTGCATAACAACCGATGAAGGTCCGTTTCGATAAAGTGACAATCAATAAAAAAGAGTAACAATCAATAGAAGTATTAACACATTATTAATTATTTAAGGATTATGAAGAAGATAGAGGCAATTATCCGCAAGTCCAGATTCGAGGATGTCAAGAAGGCGCTCTTAGCTGCTGACATCGAGTGGTTCTCTTATTATAATGTAAGGGGTGAAGGCAAGATGCGACAGGCACGCATTTACCGTGGTGTGATGTACGACACGAGCAGTATCGAGCGTGTGCTTCTCAACATCGTGGTACGCGACAAGAACGTGGAGCCTACTATCGCCGCCATCCAGGGAGCAGCTCAGACGGGCGAAGTGGGAGACGGAAGAATCTTCGTCATTCCGGTAATGGATACGGTAAGAATCAGAACCGGAGAGCGAGGCGACATTGCATTGTATAATGCTGAGAAGGAAGAATAGGGATTAATGTTTAAGGTGTAATGTTTTGTTGGTTTCTGTGACACATGGCATTATACATTAGAGTAATACGTAAACATTAAACATTTTAAAAAAAATATGAGCAGTTTATTATTGACAACACTCGATACGGGTAACACAGCGTGGATGATCATGGCAACCATCTTGGTGCTCTTGATGTCAATCCCAGGTATTGCACTTTTTTATGGCGGTTTGGTTCGCCAGAAGAATATCCTGAGCATTCTGATGCAGACGGTATTCATCGTGGCAGTAGTCAGTTTGATATGGGTGGCCTTCGGATATTCGTGGGCTTTCTCTACCGAATATGCAGAGGCGGGCAATCCTTTGGCCTGCGTCATCGGCGGTTTCGACAAATGTTTCCTTCACGGCATCGGACTGGATGCTCTCATGCCTACAGGCATTCCCGAACTCACCTTCGCGATGTTCCAGTGCATGTTTGCCCTCATTACTCCAGCCCTTATCCTCGGAGCTTTCGCCGAGCGAGTGAAGTTCAGCGGTTATGTGTTCTTCACCATTCTATGGGTCATCTTCGCCTATCTTCCCATGGCCCACTGGGTATGGGGCGGCGGATTCCTGCAGGAGATGGGAGCCATCGACTTTGCGGGCGGAACGGTGGTTCACATCAACGCCGGTGTGGCTGCGCTGGTCATGGCGCTCTGTGTGGGCAAGCGCGACGATTACCGTGCCGGTCATCCTGTCACTCCCCACAACATCACCTTCGTGTTCATGGGAATGTCGTTCCTCTGGTTGGGATGGTTCGGATTCAATGCCGGTAGCGGTCTTGCAGCCGACGGACTGGCAGCCAACGCCTTCCTCGTAACCCACATCGCTACGGCTGCAGCAGCCACCACCTGGATGCTCATCGACTGGGTGGTCAACAGAAAGCCAACCACGGTGGGCGCCTGTACCGGAGCCGTGGCAGGTCTTGTGGCCATCACTCCAGCGGCAGGCAGTACCGACATTTTCGGAGCTTTCTGTATCGGTATTATCTCCACCATCGTCTGCTTCTTCATGGTGGCAGTAGTGAAGGAGAAGTTCAGATACGACGATGCGCTCGACGCCTTCGGAGTACACGGCATGGGCGGTATTCTGGGATCTGTCCTCACCGGTGTGTTCGCCACTCGTTACGTCACGGGTGCCGACGGCGTTCAGGGCGCACTCTATGGCGACTGGCACCAGCTTTGGATTCAGGTGGTAGCCACCGTGGTGAGCATCCTCTACAGCATCGTGGTCACCTACATCATCTTCAAGGTAGTGGACAAGACTGTCGGCGTGCGTGTGGACAAGCGAGTAGAAGAGGAGGGCCTCGACATCTACGAGCATGGCGAGAGTGCTTACAGCAACTGATTTTTGTAACATCTGAACCCATCGGCGGTTCGATCGTCGGTAGATATATAGAGAGAAGGGGTGCCGTGAGTGGGACGAGAAATGATCTTGCTCCGTTCACGGCACCCTTTCTCTTTTTCTGTCTTTGGCGCATGGTTTCCCCAGTAGAACTCCTGTAACGACATTGTAGCATTCTTTATGGCCTAATTAAAATCGCTGTAACCTTATTGACACATGATAGCCGTACTTTTGCACCCGGAATTTAACAAAAAATATTTTATAGTCATATTTTAAAAAAAGAAAATGGAAAAGAAAATTTCGGGAAAGCATGGCAACAGAGTTGCTGTGATGAAAGAGAGAATGGCAGCTGTGGTTTTGGCTTCAGCATTATTGTTGGGCGGCGGCTTGACAGCAAAGGCTCAAAACACGGCAGTAACCACCTGCTCGCAGAGTGCGGCGACCGCCATTCAGCAGAATCCTAACTGGAAGGTGAATGCTGCAGAATGGCAGAAGCTGAAGGGCGAAATCACACTCTACATGACCAACGACATGGGCCGCAACGGCTATTACGACCAGAAACCCATTGCCGAACTGATGGGCGAGATGGCCGACGTGGTAGGTCCTGAGTGCGTGATAGCCGCAGGCGACATTCATCATTTCAACGGAGTGGCTTCCACCCAGGACCCATTGTGGCTCACCAATTACGAATGGGTTTACTCTCATCCCGAACTGATGCTCGACTGGTTTGCCGTTTGCGGCAACCATGAGTATCGTGGCAACACACAGGCTTTCATGGACTACGGCAAGGTGAGCCGCCGCTGGATGATGAGAGAGAAATATTACACCAAGGTGTTCGACCACAAGGGAACCACCCTTCGCGTGGTGTTCCTCGACACCACTCCTCTCATCGACTCTTACCGCAAGGCCTCTGCCAAATATCCCGATGCCTGCAAGCAGGACGTGGAGGCTCAGCTCGCCTGGCTCGACGAGACCCTGAAGAATGCCAAGGAAGACTGGGTGATTGTAGTGGGCCATCATCCCATCTATGCCTACACCACGAAGAAGGAGAGCGAGCGTCTCGACATGCAGAACCGTCTGTTGCCCGTACTCCATAAATATAATAATGTGGCCATTTACGCCTGCGGACACATCCACAACTTCCAGCACATCCAGAAGAAGGGCGACAACATCGACTACGTGGTCAACTCCTCTTCATCTCTGGCCCGTCCCGTGAAGCCTACCGATGGTACTGTGTTCTGCAGTTCGGCCGACGGTTTCTCGGTCATTTCAGCCGACAAGAAGCAGCTTCGAATGTCGATGATCGATAAGGACGGAAAAATCATCCACACCATAGAAAAGGTGAAGAAGTAAATTCAAATCGAAAAAATCATTATACAGGAAAATTTTATGAATCTCAAGAAAGTATTATTCTCGGCCCTGATGCTGACAGCCACAGGCGCAGCAGTCGCCGTGACAGAACCCGAAAGCAATGTCCTGATGGGCGGAGTCATCAGCGGACGTGTTGTCGACGCAGAGCATCAGGCTTTGCCAGGAGCAACCATCATGGTGGAAGATTTGCATACAGGAGTAACAAGCGATGTGAACGGTTTCTACACCCTGCCCAACATGAAGCCCGGAACCTACAAGGTGAAGGTGTCCTACGTGGGCTATTCGCCCAAGACCTACGTCATCAAGCTGGTGGGCAAGAACGTGGAGCGAAACATCATCCTGAGCGAGGGCAACGAGCTCAAGGAAGTGGTGGTGAACGGAGCCTTCTATGGTCAGCGCAAGGCCCTGCAGATGCAGAAGGAGAACATGGGTGTGACCAATGTGGTGAGCGCCGACCAGGTGGGCAAGTTCCCCGACTCCAATATCGGCGACGCCCTGAAACGCATCAACGGCATCAACGTGCAGTACGACCAGGGTGAGGCCAGGTTCGGACAGGTGAGAGGCACTTCTGCCGACCTTACCTCGGTGACTGTCAACGGCAACAGAATGCCTTCGGCAGAGGGCGACACCCGCAACGTGCAGCTCGACCTGATTCCTGCCGACATGATTCAGACCATCGAGGTGAACAAGGTGGTGACCTCCGACATGGACGGCGACGCCATCGGAGGCGAAATCAACCTCGTGACCAAAAACACCCCCAGCCACCAGGTGCTCAACTTCAATGTCGGTTCAGGCTACACATGTATTAGCGGCAAACCACAATGGGACCTGGCAGCAACATGGGGCAACCGATTCTTCCAGAACCGACTGGGCATCATGGCCTCTGCCTCTTATCAGTATGCTCCCGGAGGTTCCGACAATACCGAGTTCGAATACGAGGAGAACGACGACAAGGAGATAGAGCTCAAAGAGGCTCAGGTGCGCCAGTACTACGTCACACGTGAGCGTCAGAGCTACTCCCTGGCTTTAGACTATAAGTTCAACCCCCTGCACAAGATTTCGTTCAAGGGCATTTACAATCGTCGCAGCGACTGGGAGAACCGTTACCGCATCAGCTACAAGAAGCTGAACAGCAAGGCTTCCAAGCAGAGCGTCGTGTTCCAGACCAAGGCGGGCTCGTCTGACCAGAAGAACGCCCGACTGGAGTTGCAGCAGACCATGGACTACACCCTCGACGGAGAGCACCAGCTGGGCAACCTGAAGATGGACTGGGCTGCCAGCTACTCGCGAGCCACCGAGGAGCGACCCAACGAGCGCTATGCTTCCTATAAATATAAATATGGTAAGAGTGAAACCGAGTTCATCGACTTCGGCGACGGCTTCCAGGACGTGGGCGACAAGCAGCCTTACTACGCCAAATCGCTCCCATCACTCGACGACAGCCACTGGGTGCTCGACGAGCTCAACAACTCCAACCAGGACATCGTGGAGAACGAGTGGAAGGGACGACTCAACTTCACCCTGCCGCTCTGCAAGGGTCTCTACGGCAACACCCTGAAGTTTGGCGCCAAGTACACCAGCAAGAACAAGAAGCGCACCACCTCATTCTTCGACTACGACCCCGAGGAGGTGCTGGGCGACGACTGGCGCAGCAACACCTCGCTGCAGATTCGCGACGGCTTCATGCCTGGCAGCCAGTATCCAGCCAACTCGCCATTTATCTCGATCAGCACGTTGGGCAAAATCGACTTCAGCCAGTATGAGGGAACAGAGAACTACGAGGAGGAAGCCGGCAACTATAAGATCCGCGAGCAGATAACAGCCGGTTACCTGCGCTTCGACCAGAAGATAGGCAAGAAACTCTCAGCCACCCTGGGTCTGCGCGTGGAGCGTACCGACCTGAAGACCAGCGGCTACAATGTGGACATTCCCGAGGACGGCGACCCAACCATGAAGCCTACAGGCGACATCAAGAGTCACTATACAGACCTCCTGCCAAGCCTCTTGCTGAAGTACAAATACTCGGACGACGGAAGCCTCAGAGCCTCCATCACCAAGACCATCTCGCGTCCTAAGTATTCGGCACTTATCGCCAACAAGACCTTCAATATTGCCGACGAGGAGGCTACCATCGGCGATCCTAACACCAAGCCGGCAAGAGCGCTCAACATCGACCTCTCTGCCGACCACTACTTCAAGAGTGTGGGACTGGTGAGCCTGGGACTCTTCTATAAGGACATCAAGAACGTGAACGTGGAGTGGGCTTCCAACAAATACTTGGGCAGCGACCTCGGACTCTCGGGCGACAATGCCGACAAGCAGTTTGCGGTGACTCAGAACATCAACGCCTACGACGCCCGTGTGTATGGTGTGGAAGTGGCTTATCAGCGCGACTTCGGTTTCATCACACCAGCCCTGAAATGCCTCGGCTTCTACGGCAACTACACCTACACTCACAGCACCACGCGCAACTTCAATGAGCGCCTCGGCATCGAGGACGGCGACGACGTGAAGGTGGCAGGCTCGCCTGAGCATACTGCCAATGCCTCGCTCTTCTTCGAGAAGTGTGGACTGAGCCTCCGTCTGTCTTACAACTTCGCTTCTTCGTTCATCGACCAGATGAGCACCAGCCGTGCTCTCGACCGCTACTACGACAACGTGAACTATCTCGACCTCAACGCCAGCTACACCTGGGGAAAGAAGCAGAAGTTTACAGTCTACGCCAACGCCAACAACCTGCTCAACCAGCCTTTGCGCTACTATCAGGGTGAGAAGAACCGCACCATGCAAGTGGAGTACTACGGTGTGAAGATCAACGCAGGTATTAAGGTCTACCTGTAAGGGACACAATCAGCACGCCCTGAAGGAGCAGCAGCAGGCCTTGCCGACCTCGTGTCCTGCATCATTCCAGGCGTCGCCTTGGTGTGGAGATGGATAAAAAGCCATTCGAAACTTCAATAATTTTTTTGCCGGTTGCCGGAAAAAATGTAACTTTGCAGTCGTAACATTTTCAAAAGACTCAAAGCTGCATTTATGAAAAGTCCCCAAACCATCGTCGCCCTTACGGCAGCAACCCTGTTGCTGGTTGTGCTCTTCGTGCTCAACCTCGCCATGGGAAGCGTCAGCATTCCCCTGGCCGACGTATGGGCAGTTCTTACAGGAAACGTTACGGGAGAAGCGTCCGACACCTGGCGCTTCATCATCATAGAGTCGCGACTGCCTCAGGCCATTATGGCGCTGATGGGAGGAGCGGCTCTTGCTGTTAGCGGACTCCTGTTGCAAACCACCTTCCGCAATCCTTTGGCGGGTCCCGATGTTTTTGGCATCAACAGCGGAGCAGCCCTTGCGGTGGCAGTCGTCATGTTGGGCATGGGCGGCAGTCTGTCGGCAGGATCGCTCTCCCTGGCGGGTTATGCGGCGGTACTGTTTTCGGCTTTGGTGGGTGCCTTGGCGGTGACGGCGCTCATCTCGGCCCTTTCGGCTGTAGTGCACAGCAGCACCATGCTGCTCATCATCGGTTTGATGATCGGTTATCTGGCCAACAGCGCCATCACGCTGCTCAACTTCTTTGCCACGAGCGAGGGCGTGAAGTCTTACACCGTCTGGGGAATGGGCAGTTTCGGCAACGTCTCGCTCGCCAGCATCCCTGTGGCAGCCGTGGTGATCGGTCTTTTCCTCCTGGCGGCATTGGCGCTTGTCAAACCTCTCAACGCCTTTCTCTTGGGCGAGCTGTATGCAGAGAACCTGGGTTACGACACCCGCAAGCTCCGTCTTCTACTGCTCCTTGTCACAGGCGTTCTCACCGCCACGGTCACCGCCTTCTGCGGTCCCATCGCCTTCATCGGTTTGGCCACGCCCCACATCGCGCGTCTCTTCGTCACGACCGAGAATCATCGAGTTCTCTTGCCCTCCACGATGCTCTTGGGTTCGGTCATCGCCCTGCTGTGCAACTGGCTTTGCGCCCTTCCCACCCAGAACGGCATGATTCCCCTCGGAGCAGTCACCCCACTTCTTGGTGCCCCCGTCATCATCTACGTGCTGCTGAAAAGGAGGTAGTGTAACATTATTTTCTTGTTTTGCCAAATACATCAGAATGTGTACCTGTTGTCAGCATTAACAGAGTCAATTCGTCATCGTTCTGTTCCCAAATCAACAGCCAGTTAGGTCTTATATGTGCCTCCCATTCACCTTCATGGTTGCCATGAAGAATATGTGGTTTATATTCTGATGGCAGGTTTCCGTTTTCAACCAATAGAGCTATAGCTTTTTTAAGTTCTGCTATGGGATAGCCTCGTTTTTGACAAAGCTTTAGTGCCTTGTCAAATCTTTTGGTCGTTCCAAGTTTATACATTATTCACCTAAAATAGAGTTAAACATTTCGTCGACGGAATTCCAGTGGGTAACTCTGCCTTTTGCCTTGTCCTCTTCGGCTAATTCCAGTCCAGTCTTCTTTGGCTTCAAAACAGAAATAGAACTAACACCATTCAACATTTTAATGGCGTTTTTCAACTTTGTCAACATAGTAGGGTCGGAAACTGTTACTAAAAGCTGAGGATTATTTATAACTGAAGTATCCATATTTAATCCTTATTTTAAAATTTATTGATTTTCATCAGCAAAATTACGTTTTAATTCTGAAACTACCAAGCAAAAACATAGAAAAATGATAGATTGTCATCAAGAATCCTATTTAATTCTCACGCCCTGAACCCAAAGTTACCGGCGCATAGCGGAATTGAAAATCGCTGGCCGAAGGGTAAAGCAAAGGTAAGGTGCAGAAGCTCCTATCTGTCAGGTCAGCATCTTCTATAAGCAGCACACTTGTGGAAGTTGAGTTCTTTACAGGTTCAGCTTGAATCTGTCCTTAAACATCGTCACTTCTCTTGCTGGTATTTGAAGCAGAACAGCTAAATTCTCCCATCCAGCCACAGCCGCCTGAACCTGGCGAATGATGTTTTCTGCCACTTCTTTCTTTATCATATAGCTCTCGCATGATTCCAGCAAAGTACGAATATCAGCCTTGTTGGAAGATTCATTGATCAGGAGGCTTTGATATTCGTTCAGAGTAGGATTCATATCATAGGCAGGCGACAGAGTCCATCCTCTTGGAGTAAGCAGGAAACCATGATTCCTGAAATGGTCATCCGAATTACCAATACAAATATTGAAGGCAACCCTACGGTAAAGTTCCTGAAGATTTTTCTCTACGTCGCAGCAACTTTGTAGTATGAAATCAACAATATTAAGATAACCATAACCACCCTGCGCATTATCTCCATCCCTCAATCCTATCAGTGACATGGATGATGCAAAATGGATTCGCTTTCCCTCATCAGTTCTGTCAAAACGTTTGGAAAGAAGTGTGTGATATTTTCCCAAACCGCCCAGCACCTTGGTTTGAGCTGCATAGATGCCAGCTTTGCGGGCAAGAAGATGAGAAAAATGTTCCCAAAGACCTGTATCATAGTCATCCTTTCTTGACGGAAACTTAGCTATGCATAGATTTCCACTATCATCCAAAACTCCAGCCTTGGGTCTTGCACCGCCCAAAGAAGTACCAGGCTGGATAAGCTGAGCTATCCATTTCTTCTCGGGCAACACGTCATTTTCTTCTGATTTCTCAACTTCCTGACTGGCAAGAACAAGTTGTCTAAGTTCAGTTAGTGGTGGAATCTTGAGGGAAGGCGAAACATTGATAAAATCTCCATCCAGCTCTCTTTTCAATCTGAATCCGCCCATTCTGGAGAAGTCATCGATGCCCATGAGATAGTCGAACGAAGAAAGATTTCTTACAGCCCTCTTTTCTTCTGATGCCTGTATTTGTTCTCTTCTTTTGAGCAAGGTGCGCCCCCACCGGTCGGGCAACGCATCTGAAAAACAGCCGAAAATATCATTTCCAGGCTGAGTGTATTGCAAGCCTGGATAGTTGTTGATGTCCTCAGAAAGTTTGATTCCAGCATGAAACTTAAGCCAATTATCATCAAACCTGAAAGCATAACTTTCCGAGCCGCGCAGTTTCTCATAGCACAACTCACCTACCAGCTCCGGTTTGTCGAGCCAGTCAAAATCTGCGAAAACCAATAGTCGTTCCATTTCTATTTCTTTTTAGAGGCTCTTTGACGGTTCTTCAGTCCCATATCCTGCAATGCCCTTCCGAGTTTATCATCCTTTGCCAGGAGCAAGATGTCGTCATCCAGCTGAAGTGCATAGAGCACACGAAGATAGATTCCGATGGAAACCGTGGGGCATCCCTTCTCCACTTTGCAAAGCGTTACTTCCGAGCAAGTGGCCCTTTCTGCAACTTGTGCCATGCTCAGGTCGCGGCGCAATCGGGCAAGCTTGATTTGCTCTCCTACGATTTCCATTTTCTGAAGCAACTTCCTGGGAAGTTTGTTTGCCATTGTGTCCTTTGCCATAATCTTAACCATTAATATAATGTGCAAATATACTCAAAATACTTCATTATAATATGGGTTATCTTGAAATATTATAGATAATTAACTCAACTTTCGCAAAAGGGGAATTTCACTCCTCCCACTTTGTCCAGTATGCAAAGCACTCGTCATGCGAATCATCAAGGAGCTCGGACAGGCGGATGTCTGGGAAGGCGATTTGTGGACAAATCTGTTTTGTGGCAGGGACGGAAAACACAAAAAATAAGTTAAAGAAAGTAATAAAGACGATAATTTGAAAAAGAAATATTACTTTTGCGAGAAGTATTTTACAACAAAAGGCTGCTGTGGGATTCACTACGAAGCAGTGGCGACAATAAAAATAAAGGTATGAAAACTAATAAATCATTAACCATCTGTCAGTTATTCGGGGGGGTAATTTTGAGCCATCAAGATTAACCCGAACCATTCATGCATATTTTTCGCACGCCAAAGGGCGACTGTCATCCTTCATCACAGCGGTGGCAGTCGTCCTTTTTGTGTTCTCAGTACCCGTCCTCACTTCCTGCTCTTCCGACACGGACGACGGCACCGAGGCCGTAGACTACCAGTCGCTGCTCAGCGCCCAGGAATGGGAGGTGACCGAGGCTTGTCAGAGCTTCGGCGGTTTTTGGATTGACATGAGGGAATCGGACACCTTCGCCCAGTTTGCCGACGGCAACATCATCTTCACTCAGGGCGAGACCGTCAACTATTTCGACAATACGGGCAAGGTGACGAAGACGGAGTACGAGATTATTCCCTTGGGACAAATCGCCTACACCCTCGAGGGCGATGAAATCAAAATCGGCAACACCATTTTTAAGATAACCCGCACAACCGACTCCCTCATCCTTCAGAGCGAGGGCTGGCGACTTGTGCTCAAAACGAAATAAGGCACTATGGCAAAGAAACAAGATACTATCAGCATAGGTTTTGAAGAGAAAATATGGAAGGCTGCCGATATTCTGAGAGGCAACCTCAGCGCTTCGCAATACGAGGGTGTGGTGCTCGGACTCATCTTTCTGAAATACATCAGCGACCGCTTTGACCAGAAGTTCCAGGAGCTGCAGGGCGACGAATACGCCGACCCGGAAGATAAGGACGAATACACCGCCGAGAATATCTTCTTCGTGCCTGCTGAAGCCCGATGGAGCAAGATTAGTGCTGCTGCACATACACCCGAAATAGGCATTGTGATAGATGAAGCGCTTACTGCCATTGAGCGTGAAAACGAAAGATTAAAGGGTATTCTGCCTAAGAATTTCGCCCGTCCGGAGCTGGACAAGCGCCGTCTGGGCGATGTGGTAGATCTCTTTACGAACATAGAAATGCACGATGCTGGCGAGGAGAAAGACCTCTTAGGCAGAACCTACGAATACTGTCTGCAGCAGTTTGCCAGCCTGGAGGGCAAGAATGGTGGCGAGTTCTATACGCCTTCCTGCATTGTCCGCACGCTGGTAGAGATTCTGGAGCCTTACGAGGGCAGAGTCTATGACCCTTGCTGCGGTTCGGGCGGTATGTTTGTGCAGAGCGCCAAGTTTATAGAGCGTCATAAGGGAAACCTGCGTAAAATCAGTATCTATGGTCAGGAGGCCAACCCTGATACGTGGAAGATGGCGCACATGAACCTTGCCATCCGTGGCTTGGATGCGAACTTAGGAAAAGTCTTTGCCGACACTTTCTATGATGACCAGCATCCTACGCTGAAGGCAGATTACATTCTTGCCAATCCTCCTTTCAATCTCAGCGACTGGGGACAGAGTGCGCTTCAGGAAGATGTGCGCTGGCAGTTTGGTTTGCCACCAGCTGGCAACGCCAACTTTGCGTGGATGCAGCACATGATTCATCATCTGGCACCTAACGGAAAGATTGGTTTGGTGCTGGCGAATGGTGCGCTTTCGAGTCAGAGTGGCGGCGAGGGACAGATTCGCCAAGCCATCATCGAAGCCGACCTGGTAGAGGGAATCGTGGCTTTGCCTTCTCAGCTGTTCTACAGTACGGGTATTCCTGTAAGTCTTTGGTTTATCAGCCGCAACAAGGCACAGAAGGGCAAGACCGTGTTTATCGATGCTCGCAACTTAGGCTCAATGGTAACTCGCAAGCTTCGTGAGCTGATGCCTGATACGGACATCAAGAAGATTACCGACACCTTCCATGCCTTCCAGCAGGGAACCCTGGAGGATGAAAAGGGCTTCTGTGCCGTATGCACCACCGAGCAGATAGCTGCTCAGGACTTCATTCTGACACCTGGAAGATACGTAGGAATCGCCGAAGACGAAGGCGACGGAGTGCCATTTGAGGAGAAAATGAAAACTCTCTCAGGTGAGTTGAAACAGCTGTTTGAGGAAAGCAAGAAGCAGGAAGAGGAAATCAGATTGCAGTTGAAGAAAATTGGATGGGAGGTGTAAAGTATGGAAATTTTAAATGAATATTCTGGACTTTTCTCTTTGTTGGCTGTAGTGGCGTCTGTAATAGTGCCTTTTTGGATTTATCGCAAGCAGAAGAAAGAGCAAGAGAAATACTACTACAAGCAAAAGAATGACCAAGAACATTTCTATAACTTACAAAAAAAAGACCAAGAACATTTCTATCAAAAGCAACAAAACGACCATCTTCAAGACTTGAGGGATGAGTATGAGTCTATAGAAAGCACCTCTATGTTTCCGATGAGCATTGCAGATAGGGAGTTCTATGGCAGAAAGAGATTTTTGGAAAAGAAATTAAGGAGGAAATAGTATGGAGTGGAAAGAAGATATATTAGGAAATGTCCTTGAAGTTAAATATGGAAAAGACCATAAGAAACTTGCAGATGGACAATATCCAGTTTATGGAAGTGGCGGATTGATGCGCTACGTAGATTCTAAGCTCTATGATGGGCCTTCTATTCTGATTCCAAGAAAGGGTACTCTAAACAATATAATGTTTGTAGAGAGTCCTTTTTGGACAGTAGATACTATGTTTTGGTCTATTATTAATACTGATATTGTGGACCCCAAATTTCTCTTTTATTCTATATGTAAAAGAGATTTTGCTAGTATGAATGTAGGTTCTGCTGTTCCTAGTATGACGGTAAATATTTTGAATGATATTCAGATATCTTATCCGAAGAATATTGAAGACCAGCGCCGCATAGCTTCCATCCTTTCTTCTCTCGACCGCAAGATAGAGTTGAACAACAAAATCAATGCTGATTTGGAGGAGATGGCACAGGCTATTTTCAAGAATTGGTTCGTTGACTTTGAGCCTTTCAAGGATGGTAAGTTCGTGGATAGTGAATTGGGAATGATTCCGGAAGGATGGAAAGTCGGAAGGCTAACAGAGATTGCTTCTTATATGAATGGTCTCGCTATGCAGAAGTTCCCTCCTGAAAACAACGAGGACTCATTACCTGTTCTCAAAATAAAAGAATTAGGTCAAGGGTTCTGTGGAACAGACAGCGACAGATGTTCTTGTAACATAAAAGATGAATGTAAAATTCATAACGGCGATGTGATTTTCTCATGGTCAGGAACGCTTTTGGTTGATGTTTGGTGTGGTGGAGATTGCGGCTTAAATCAACACCTATTCAAGGTTACTTCGAAAGAATATCCAAAATGGTTTTACTATTATTGGACGAAACATCATCTGCAAGAGTTTATTCATATCGCTAAAGATAAGGCGGTTACAATGGGACACATCAAGCGAGGTCATTTAGAAGAGGCTATGGTTGCTATTCCTGATAATGATTCAATGGAAAAGGCACATGAACTATTTGAGCCTATTTTGAGCAAGATGATTTCGTTGCGGTTGGAGTCCTCCCGCCTCTCCACTCTCCGCGACACCCTTCTCCCTCGCTTAATGTCAGGCGAGATAGAAGTCCCGGAATAAGGAGAGTTACGAAAAAATATAACGAGACGAAAATTTAAAATATCATTATGGCAGACGACAAGAAATTCACCGAAGACGCATACGAGCGAACGCTCATTGCCCTGTTCCGGGACGAACTGGGCTATGCGTACGAATGTGGCTACGACGTGGAGCGCGACTACAAGGAGCCTTTCTATCGTGCCGATTTGGTCGCCTCGATGCGACGGCTTAATCCTGAACTGCCAGCCGATGCAATGGATGAAGGAATCAAGCAAATCACCAACATCAGCATCGGTACTTTAGAACAGAACAACGAGCAGTTTACCCTCTGGATGCAAAACGGTCTGGAGGTGGGATTCCTGCAGAATGGCGAAGAACGAACAGCCCTGATGAGGCTTATCGACTTCGACCACCCCGAAAGAAATCTCTTCAAGGTGGTGAACCAGTGGCGAGTGGAAGAGTATAAGAACAAGCGCTGCGATATGGTGGTGATGGTCAACGGATTGCCCCTCGTGGTGGTGGAGCTGAAAAGCGCCGTTTCTGAAGACGCATCCATCGACGATGCCTACAAGCAGATAAAGAACTATCAGCAGAGCATTCCGAGCCTCTTCAGCTACAACGCCTTCAACGTAATCAGCGACATGAGCGAGACCCGTGCCGGAACCATCACCGCCAAGCAAGACCGCTACATGGAATGGAAGACCGTGGACGGCTCATACGAGACGACCCTCGTGGCCGACTATCGCACCTTCTTCCTCGGCATGTTCCAGCAGCAGCGACTGCTCGACATCCTGCAGAACTTCATCTGCTTCGACAAGAACCAGGGCAAATACGCCAAGATTCTCACCGCCTACCATCAGTACTACGCCGTGGGCAAAGCCCTGCAGCGCACCCGTACGGCAGTGGAAGGCAACGGCAAGATAGGTGTGTTCTGGCACACGCAGGGTTCGGGCAAGAGCCTCTCCATGGTGTTCTACGCCCACCAGCTGGTGCAGCACCTGCCCGAAGTAACCATCGTGGTGGTGACCGACCGCAAGGACCTCGACAACCAGCTTTTCGGTCAGTTCTGCCGCTGCCAGGACTTCCTTCGTCAGGAACCACAGAACGCCCAGAGCCGTGAAGACCTGGGCAATCTGCTCCGTAACCGAAAGAGTGGGGGAATCATCTTCACCACCATTCAGAAGTTTGAAGAAGGCGACTCGGCACTCTCCACCCGCCGCAACATCATCGTGATGACCGACGAGGCCCACCGCTCGCAATACGGCGATGAGCACTGGGACATGAAGAGCCTGACGATGAAGAAGGGCTTCAGCCAGAAGATGCGCGAAGCCCTGCCAGGCGCCTCGTTTATCGGCTTTACGGGCACGCCTATCAGCGACCGCGACAGAGACACGGAGGAGGTGTTCGGCAACTACATCGACATCTACGACATGAGTCAGGCGGTGGACGACGGCGCCACCCGCCCCGTCTACTACGAGAGCCGCGTGGTGAACCTCAACCTCGACCCCGAAACCATCCAGCTCTTGGACGATGAGTTCGACCGCCTCGCCGACGAGGGAGCCACCGAGGAACAGATCATGAAGGCGAAGCAGGAGCACAGCCGGCTGGAAGTGCTCCTTGGCGAAGACGCAACCATCGACGCCTTGGTGAAGGACATCATCAAGCACTACGAGGAGAACCGGGCGCAGGAACTCACCGGCAAGGCCATGATCGTGGCGCTGACCCGAGGCATCGCCATCAAGATTTACCGCAGGATGCTGGAGCTTCGCCCCGGGTGGACGGAGAAGGTGAAGGTGGTGATGAGCAGCTCGAATCAGGACCCCGAAGACTGGCAGCCGATTATCGGCAACGAAGCCTACAAGAAAGAACTGGCACGTAAGTTCAAGGACAACGACGACCCCATGAAGATAGCCATCGTGCGCGACATGTGGCTTACGGGCTTCGACGTTCCCTCGCTCGCCACCATGTACGTATATAAGCCCATGAGGGGCCACAACCTGATGCAGGCCATCGCCCGAGTGAACCGAGTGTTCCCTGGCAAGGAAGGCGGACTGATAGTCGACTACGTGGGCATTGCGCAGGCGCTGAAGAGCGCCATGCAGCAGTACACCAACCGCGACCGCCGTCGCTTCGGCGACCCCGACATCGCCAAGACCGCCCTGCTGAAATGGAAGGAAGAGATGGAAATCTGCCGCGACCAACTGCACGGCTACGACTACAGCCGATTCTTCAGCGACGACAACACGCAGCGGGCGCTCGCCATTACGGGCGGTGCCAACTTCCTCTTGGAGCCATCCAAGCAGCAGCTTAAGAAAAATTTCACAGAGCACAGCCATCTGCTTCACAACGCCACCACCCTGTGCCGCTCGCTCCTGGACGAGCAGCAGAAAGCGGAGGTGTGCTACATGGATGCGCTGCGCGTGATGATGCTCAAACTCTCGCAGCAGGGCAAGATAAGCCGCCACGAAATCAACCAGCGCATTGGCGACCTGATACGTCAGAGCGTGAAGAGCGACGGCGTGATCAACCTCTTCGGCGACAAAAAAGTGGAGTTCTCGCTCTTCGACGAGGCGTTTCTGAAGGAAATCAAGAACATGAAGGAGCGCAACATCGCCATAGAACTGCTCAAGAAACTGATGCATGAGAAGATAAAACAGCAGAAGAAGACCAACATCATACAGAGCGACCTCTTCTCGGAGATGTTGCAACTGTGCCTCTCCAACTATATGAAGGGACTGCTCACCAACGAGGAGGTGATAGAGGAGCTGCTGAAGATGGCGCAGCAGATGAAGCAGGCGGAGGCAGAGGCTGGCGACCTGGGGCTTACGCCCGAGGAGAAGGCTTTCTACGATGCGCTCTCCACCCCCGAGGGCGTGCGCCAGGCCTACAGCGACGAAGAGTTTGTGGCGCTGACCCGCGAGCTGACCGACGTGCTGCACCGCAACCGCACCATCGACTGGAACCGCAAGGATTCGGCCCGTGCGAGGATGAGGGTGATGGTGAAGCGACTGCTCAAGAAATACAAGTATCCGCCCGAGGGTGCAAAGAAGGCGCTGGAGACCGTGATGCGCCAATGCGACCACTGGGCAGATGACGAAGAAAACATCGTTTAACCCTTTAACACAACACATTAAGAAACAGACAGACCAGAAAACAACATAAAGAAAAATGACGCTGACGAACTGACACTTCTACAGTATTCGGAACCTGCAAATTCGGAAATAATCGGTAAGAAGACGGTGACAGCAAGGCGTCCACTCCATCTACGGCGTGGGCAATACTTGTTTGTACCTTACCGAAGGTTCTTGCAGGTACCCGAATACTGGTGCAGCAAGCTGCCCATGCCGGTTATCAACACCTAACCAACCAACACCTAAATATGATAACCAATGGGTCAAGAAATCATAGATCATATCGACAACCTAACTAAAAAGGTAGACTGTTTCTCCGCCTGTTTCGGATTCCTCGTGACGGAAGAATCGGAGACCAACCAGGAAGACATCCTCAGCGCATGGAAGAAGATACTGCGCAAACTGCTGAACGAAATACACTCGCTGCTCCATATCCTCAGGGAAGAGACAGCCTGGTCGTTGCTCGACGACAACAAGCGAGCCTTTGAGAAAATCAAGTACACCGAAGAAGCCAAGTTCAACGCCTACAAGGAATACGAAGAAGAAGAGGAGGTGCGCAAGACCATCAGCGACATCGTCATGCTGCTGGGTGAAGGGGCGAAAGGGTTCCGGAAGTCGTTCATCAAGCCTGGCTACTACCAACAGCTCTACGAGCAGCTGATGGGAAAATATGAGGCAGAGAACAAGGAGCACCTCGAAACACTCTACCAGCAAGACTGCGAAGACTTGGTGCTGGATTTTCCTGACGAAGACCAACGAAAACAATTCATGGTAAAGAAGTGCAAAGAGGAGCTTTTTCTCACTGTGTACGGGAAAATATACCATGATAAGGAAAGAAAAATAGATGTCACCATGAGTCATATTATAGACCAGGAGGAACATGACGATGAAAATATCCTCACCTTCTTCAACAAAATGCTGGCTCTCAAGATAGCCAAGCAGCACTGCGAAATAAAGAATGAGCCTGCCGTGAAGAACATCGTATTCAAGGAAAACGTTGACGTGGACAAGGTGATGAGAAAAATAGACGACCTGTTGAAGAAGAAAGTCATTACCGCACAGAGGCACTGGTTCATCGTGTACAAGGTCTTCAAAGAGAAAAAATGGCTGAAAAAGGAAACCAACAGGGCCTTTATAGAGCAGATGAACAGCCTTTTCGCACCCAATCTGAGGTGCAGCAGCGAGGATTTCAAGAAAATAGACCGATATTTTAAGGATAAAAACTACGAGGAATGGTCGCTCGAAGACGCACAGGCACCCTCGTGCTGCGAAAGATACCGTGATATTGCCAGCATGATGGACCAAGAATTTACCGAATCGAAATACGCCAAGCCCGGCAAGATGATCAACACAAGAATCGTAAGACTGGACTGACATCCCCCAGGAATATCCACCGAAAACACTAAGTTTATCCCCCACATCCACCAAACGGAGCTGTGAGGGATTTTTTATGCCTCCAAGTTTGGAAATCCAAGTAATTTTGCCCTCAGCTTCGGCAAGGTTGGGCTGCTAACTAATGAGCCTTAAAGGAAGGTGAGGCCTTGCATTCGTACATGATGAACATCTTTATTTCATTCCGCATCTGGAAATTTTCTGTCAACGTGAGTTTCAATGCTTCTTGCAGCAAGAGCAACAGAGAAAAGTAATCCAAATTCATTAATCTGAGTTGAGAAAAGCAGCGTAAGAATGGTTCCCGAGGGGTAAAGGCGCGCGCAAAATCCAATACTTACACGACTCTTCTTCGCTCGCAAAATCAATCAAGATTATGGAAAAAATCAAAAATCAACAGGGCAATCATCATTGCTTCAACAGTCACAACACAAATGACGAAAACAGTTATTTCATCGGAGAGCCTGACCACTGGCAGATAGAGGGAGTGGCCCACTACGACGGAACCGACAAGTTCCTCTTCACGCCCTCGGAACCCGTAGCGCTACCGCTGACCCGCTTCCGGGCAATGGGACTGGCTCAGCAGCATTTCGACGGCACCTTCGACTTCATACGTCGGCCAAGGCTCAGGGCGCAGTCGAAACTCATCCGAAAGCTCGCCCACGGCAGACTCTCCAAGACCAAGGACGGAGCCATACAGCTCACCCTGAAGGTGTTTGAGGACGAGGGGGTGAACATCAGCCAGACCATCGGTGAGGAAGCCAGCATCGCTCAGGCGGCGCTCGTGGAATGGCAGCTGAAGAGATAGTCAGGCCTCGGAGAGAAAAGGGACACGGGGCTGAAAAGTTGTTTCAGTTTCAGTTGTTTCAGTTATTTTTAAGAGGGTTTCAACTTCTGTTTTTGTTCTTTTTTCTTTACTATATTATTATATAACTATTTAATATATATATAATATAATAAAAATTGAAAAAATGAAAAAATACAACCCTCTTAAAAATAACTGAGACAACTGAAACTGAGACGGCAGACCACTTAGCTTCTTCTCTAAAAGGCTAATAATCAGTTGTTTACCAAGAAACGAAAAGGTAAATATGAAGTATGACATCTCAAAAAAGACAGCTCCAAAGGTGCTAAAACAGGAAATATGAACGAAAATAGCGCCATTTTTGCTCTCACAGGCATCAAAATCCATGCACGAACCTATCGTTCCGATGATTTTCCCTGTTCTCGGAGCGCACGTAAGTAGAGCCAAATTCATGTATCCTGACCTCATTTGGTAGGAATTATGCGGCAGAAAGGGCAATCTCCCATCACTCTCTTGCCTATTTGAGATGTCGTAACGAGGCTTTGCGACGCAAAAAGGCGTCAAAAATCACTTTCCTAACTGGAGAAAAATAATTCCCCAGTTGGGAAAATAAAAAGTTGGCCATATTACTTCCTTTTAATGAGCAATTATTAAAAAAAGGGAAGTAATATGACCAACTTTTAGGCACGATTCCTTATCTCGATTCAGACAAAACAGAAAAAAGTAAGTGATATATTTGGCAGAATAAGGGTTTTGTGTTAATTTTGCAAGATAAAAGGCTGTTATATTGGATAAGAAGAAATGTTTTGAACGGTTTTACAGGGAGAATTATGAGCAATTCTTCCATTTCGCATATCGTTACCTCAATGACGAGGAAGCGTGCCGTGACATTGTGTCCAATGCTTTCGAATATGCCTGGAGCAACTATGAGCGCGAGGATGTGCCCGATTGGAAACTTTTCCTCTTGTCATTTATTCGTCATAAAAGTCTCGATTACATTCGCCATGTTCAGGTGCACAACCGCTTTGTCAGAGCGCGGCTCCAGATGGATGAGGATTTTTCTGATACTGACCTCTTGGAACGTGAGGAACGTATCGTGCTGATAAGCCGACATGTGGAACAGTTGCCTCCACGCACCAGGCTTATCTTTCAGGAATGCTTCATCAATGGGCGCAAGTACAAGGAGGTGGGCGAGGAACTCGATATTACCGACCATGCAGTAAAGAAACATATCATGAAGGCATTGAAATTCCTACGTGATTGCGTTAAAAAAAACAAATAAAAATATCCAAAGAAAACTTAGGAACGTTATATTGTCGGGAAAAAGACGTAAACGGAACGTATAAGTAACTATATATGTAAATAAAACAATATATGGAAACAGAAGAGAAGAAAGACTTGGAAAAAGAAATCGACGATGCGCTGCGATTCCTCGAGGAGGATGAGGCTCTGTCGGTTTCCGACATCGAGAATTTGATGGCGGATGCAGAGGCGCGTGCTGTCGTTTCCGACCTGCTCGACAGCAAGCAGGCTGTCCGTAAGGCTTCTTCTCGTCCGTTGTGTCCTGATGTGGATAGCGAGTGGAAACAGTTTGCTGCCAGTCATACTGCCGAGCCTGAATATCCTGTCGATTCCGAGCACATTGTAGAGAACAAGTATCCTCGTCGTGCCGTCTTGATGGGCGCCGTGATTGGTGTTGCTGCTTCGTTGCTCTTGGTGTTTGCCTTCTCTTGGTTGAACCGTACGGAAGATAATCCGTATCATGATGGCCGACTTGTATTCGAGGCGCAGGACAGTCCACAGGAAATCACTTTGCAGTCGGGTGATGGCGATGCTGTAACCATCGATGAGCATTTCAGCGACAAGACAAATCGGGTTTCCCTTGTTTCTGCCAATGAGAAGATGGTATTGAACTATCGTGACAGCAGTCAGACGGGTAAGTTGGCAAAGCCTTCTGTCATTCAACTTCTCACCACTCCTATAGGCAAGGACTTCAAGGTGGTTTTGGCCGATGGCACTCAGGTGTGGATCAATGCCGACAGTCGTCTGGAATATCCTTCACGTTTTGAGGGCAACCGACGCGTGGTGAAACTGGATGGTGAAGCTTATTTTGCCGTAGCTAAGGATGCTGCTCATCCTTTTATCGTTCAGACCGACAACATGGAAACCCGTGTGTTGGGAACCAAGTTCAATGTTTGTGGCTTCCAGGGCAAGGATACGCGCATAACTCTTATCGAGGGCAGCGTGATAGCCACCAATCGCAAGACCCGTCAGCAGGTAAAGATGTTGCCGGGCGAGGAAGTAGTGGTTACTGCTGAAGGAAAAACTCAGAAGAATTCCGTCGATGTCGATGGCTATGTGTATTGGCAGGAAGGCTTCTTCTATTTCGACAACCAGCCTTTGGTTGATATTATGCAGAGCCTGGGCCGTTGGTATAATGTCAACGTCGTTTTTGCCAACAAGAAAGCCGAGAACTATCGTTTCCATTACCTTTGCGACCGCAAGGGCGGCATCGATCATGCCATTACTTTGCTCAACCGCATGCGCAAGCTTCACATCGTACGCAAGGGTGATACGGTGATAGTGAAATGAAAGGTTTTTGTCGCAAAAACAAAGAAAATATTATCAAAATTGCACTTTTTTATTAAAAAGTAAAACTTTTCGGTACCCTTTTCTCCTTTTCAAACGATAATCTGTTAAATGTAATTTATATAAGATCAAATTTAACTGTTAGTAGTATGAAAAGAAAGGTAATGCTTATCGGTTTCTGCTTGACACTGCTTGCCATGGGGCTGCCACAGGATGTGGGAGCACAGAACAAAGGAAGAGTTATCAAGATGGAAATCAAGGAAGAGCGCTTGACAGATGCACTCAAGCATCTCGAGAAAGTTTCGGGTTATAAGATACTTTTTTCTTATGACGACATGAACCGTTTCAAGGTGAGCAACAAGGTCATCAAGACCCATGACATCAGACATGCGCTGAATGTGCTCATCTCCTCCAATCCTATCGAATACCAGATAGACGGACAGTATGTCAATGTCTTTCTTAAGGAAACGGTCAGCCGCACGGGAGCTGCTCAGCCTCGCATGCAGCAGGCTGATCATGAGGTGGAATACAGCGGACGTGTCATCGACGCCACACATCAGCCGGTTATCGGAGCCACCGTACTGGTGAAGGGCACTGGTAAGGGAGTTGCCACTGATGAGAATGGACATTTCTCCATCGCCATGCCTAAGGGCCATCAGGTAGTGCTCCAGTTTTCTTATGTAGGTATGAAGACTGCGACCCGCACCTTGAGCGGCTCGCACGATGAGCGGGGAATTACTGTGGTGATGGCCGAGTCGGCCACACTCTCCGAGGTTGTAGTCAATGGTATTTACACTCGCAAAGCCGAGAGCTTTACTGGTGCAGCTACTACTGTTGCTGGCAGCGACCTGCGTCGTGTGAGCAATCAGAATGTGCTTCAGAGCTTGAAGAATCTTGATCCTACGGTTTACATTGCAGACAATCTTACTGCGGGCTCCGATCCTAACTCTACTCCAGCCATGTCGATGCGTGGTACGTCCAGTTTCCCTACCGAGACCACTTCGCTGAAGAGTACTTATCAGAATCAGCCCAATGAACCACTTTTCATCCTCGACGGTTTTGAGACTACTGCAGAGCGTGTGAAAGACCTCGACATGAATCGCGTGGAGAGTGTTACCATCCTGAAGGACGCCTCTGCCAAGGCCCTTTACGGCAGTAAAGCCGCCAATGGTGTTATTGTCATTGAAACCAAGCGCCTGGCAGGCACCGAGGCACGCATTACCTATAATGGCAGTATTGATCTCGAAATGCCCGACCTTACCAGCTACGACATGACTAATGCTCTCGAGAAGTTGCAGGTGGAGAAGAATGAAGGCATCTACGATGTGAATTCTGCTTACTATGGTGGAAGTGGAAGTGCCACTCAACAACAGGAGCTTACTGCCCTTTACAACCAGCGTTACAAGTTGGCGCTTGAGGGGTTGAACACCAACTGGATGGCAAAGCCTCTGCGCACAGGTGTAGGACAGAAGCACAATATCAATATTGAATTAGGTGACGCACGCAATCTTCGCGGAGTGCTCAACTTCACTTACAACGACGTGGAGGGTGTAATGAAGGGTTCCAACCGTCGCAATATATCAGGTGACGTAAGCCTCTCTTATCGTCGCAAGAATCTTCTGTTTAAGAACATTCTCAGCGTGATTTCCAATCACAGTTCCGATTCGCCCTATGGTTCTTTCTCCGACTACGTGAAGATGAACCCATACTGGCAGGCTGTAGACAGCAAGGGCAATGTGCTGCGTTGGGCAGAGGTGAGCAACAGCGTCGTTTCCAATGGCGCCAATGCTATTGCCAACCCTCTGTATGATGCCACTATCGGTACGAGTTTCAAATCTTCCTACCAGCAGTTTACCAACAACTTCTACGCAGAATGGACAATTATCCCTGACCTGAAGACCACTCTTCGTATTGGAGCTCAGCAGAAGCGTAACGATGTAGACGAATATTATCCTGCCAACCACTCTCGCTTTGCTACTTATACAAAGGGCACATCGCTGTGGAACCGTCGAGGTCTCTACGTAATGGAGAATGGTAAGCAGACCCAGCTCAGTGGCGACCTCAACGTCAACTACAACCACTCCTTTGGCAAGCACCATGTGTTTGGCAATGCGGGTTATTTCGTTTCCGAAACCAAGTATCAGGCTTATCAGCATCGTGCCGAGGGCTTTGGCAATGAGACTGCTGCCGACATCACCTTCGCCCACCAGTATGCCGAGGGAACCACTCCTACAGGCTATGCTTCTATCAACCGTGAGATGAGTTTCCTCTTGGCTGCTTCTTACGACTACGATAACCGTTACCTCGTCGATGTAACCGAGCGCGAGAGTGCTTCTTCGCTCTATGGTTCAGACAAACGATGGGCCAACAGTTGGTCTGTGGGTTTGGGTTGGAATGTTCACAATGAGCCTTTGCTCAAGAGTGCCAAGTGGCTTCAGCTGCTGAAGATTCGTGGCAGCGTTGGTCTCACCGGTAATCAGAACTTTGCCACCAACGAGGCTATTGCCACCTATCGTTATTATACAGGTATGACCTACGAAGGTCTTACCGGAGCTTACCTCAACGCCATGCCGAACCCAGGTTTGATGTGGGAGCAGAAGAAAGATTATAACGTAGGTTTCGATTTCCGTGCATTCGGTTTGTCGCTTTCTTTCGACTACTATAGTGCCGACACCAAGAATATGCTCACCAGCGTAAGCATTCCTACCTCTACAGGTTTCAGTACGGTGAAGGACAATCTCGGACTGGTTCGTAACCAGGGTGTCGAAATCAAAGCCAACTATACTCCTTGGCAGACCAAGGATGGATTCGTATCGGTTTATGGTTCTTTCGTCTACACCAAAAACCGTATCGTTCACCTTTCCGAGAGCATGCGCGAATACAACAACCGTATGTTGACTCTTGCCGAAAACGAGAAACAGACAGCTCCTGTGCTGATGTATCAGGACGGTTTGTCGATGAATACTATCTGGGCAGTTCCCTCTGCAGGCATTGACCCACAGACAGGTGAGGAAATCTATATCAAGAAGGATGGAACCTACACCTATACTTATGACTCTTCCGACATGGTGGCAGCAGGCGACGCCACGCCTAAGTATCGTGGCAACTTCGGTTTCAATGCCGAGTACAAGGGCATTGGTCTTACCGCCACTTGCACCTATCTGGCTGGCGGACAGATGTACAACTCTACTTTGGTGGACCGTGTAGAAGATGCCGACATGATTTACAACGTAGACCGACGAGTGCTGACAGGTCGTTGGCAGAAGCCTGGCGACATTACCCAGTACAAGGGATACAGCTCCAAGACAGCGACACGTGCCACAACTCGTTTTGTGCAGAATCGCAACGAGCTTACACTCTCTTCCATCAGCGCTTACTACGAGTTCCCTAAGTTTATATACTCCAAACTCTACATGCAGCGTCTGCGTTTTGCCGTTTATCTCAACGACGTAGCCACCTTCTCTTCCATTAAGGTTGAGCGTGGTACAAGCTACCCATTCGCACGCTCTTTGTCATTTGCATTATCAGCAACATTCTAAATCATTCAGACAGCTATGAAACTATATAAAGTATTAACAGTAGCATTGTTGGGAGGCTTGCTCACCACGAGCTGCAGCGACTGGTTTGACGTTACCTCCAGCAACGAGATTCGAGAGGACGACCATTACAGCAAGGACTCCGGATTCAAACAGACCTTGGTGGGCTGCTATTTGGCGATGAGCGAAGAGGCTCTCTATGGTATGAACCTGTCGTGGTATATGCCCGACCTTATGGCCAACCAGACACGTTCCTACGCCAACTACAGCACAAGTGCAGCGGCGGGTGAACTGCAGGCTCACAAGTACAACACCACCTACACAAAGCCATTGGTTGAGTCGGTGTGGACTTCTGCCTATAGTGTCATCGTCAATGCCAATGAGGCTTTACTCAAGATAGATGGTCGCAAGGACGCGATGGACGACATCAACTATCACGTCATCAAGGGAGAGTTGTTGGCTGTTCGTGCCATGATGCACTTCCAGCTGTTGCGCCTCTATGGTTACGGCAACTGGGCAGAACGCAAGGCTGAACTCGATGCCAAGAAGACCATTCCTTATGTCACTACTGTCAACAAGAACATTACCGAGCAGGCTACAGGTGCCGAGATGTTTGCTCATCTCACCTCCGATCTTACAAATGCGCTCGATCTGTTGAAGGACTACGACCCTGTGTGTGGCACTCACGATGCAGCATTCTATGCCAATGTCAACGACGACGGATTCTATTCCACTCGCAACAATCGTCTCAATTATTATGCTGTCAAGGCTCTCTTGGCACAGGTGTATATGTGGGAAGGAAGCAGCGAGAGTCTTGCTAAGGCTCTTCCTATTTGCGAGGAACTTATCGGAAAGTTGGCTGATGGCGTAAGCATTCGTTTTGACAACAGCAACACCTTCTTGCTCACTCTCTCTGACCCCGGTACTCTCAACAAGCAGAATGCCAGTTTGGTAAACGAGGCTCTTTTTGCTGTGAGCATCAACAACCTCGACCAAAAGATGAGCAACTATATCAACCCCGTCTATGCGTCGACCGACTACAATGCCATCTATCTTACAGCAGATCAGATGACAGATATTTATGGCGCCGACGATGCTTCGCTCGACGTACGTGCCACGGTGCTGTTATCTCAGAATCTTAATGGCGACGACCAAGGATACGTTCCTGTCAAACTCTATCAGAAAAACCTCGGAACTTACTATTCTGGCAAAGTTCCTGTAATTCGTCTGCCCGAGATCTATTACATGGCTGCTGAGTGTTATGCAGCCAAGGGAAATGCCCAAAAAGCACTCGACTTGCTCAACGTGGTAAGAGAGAAGCGTGGTCTCTATGATGCACTCGTTCTTCCTGATGATGCTTCAGCACAGGTTCCCTTTGCCCAGCAGCAGATTGCTGCCGAGTATCGCAAGGAATTCCTTGGTGAGGGTGAAATCTTCTACTACTATAAGCGTACGGGTGCTGAAGCCATCCCTAATCACGAGAATATGACCGACGCCGACTACCTGTTGCCTTATCCGGATATGGAAACTTCGGCAGGTCGTGTACAATAACTCCAATAACAACCATCTAAAAACAGCATACAAGATGAAAAAAATATATAGCATATTGGCACTCGGTGCTCTTCTTGCGCTCTCTTCTTGCAGCAAGGACGACATCTCCACCTACAGCGAGCAGGAGGCAGGTGTACGATTCCTTGCCACCAAGTTGAGCAAGGCCGAGGACGAGTTGGGAGGTTCTGCCTATAGCCCTTCCGACCAGATACTTTATGAGAACTATTCGTTTATCGACAATCCCATGGACGATAGTTATGAGTACGATATTCCTGTGGCTCTGATAGGTATGACATCAAAGGTTGACCGTAAGGTGGGCTGCGAGGTTCTCGAAACTTCTACAGCGCCAGAGGGCTCTTACGAGATTGTAGAGGCGGTTATACCTGCTGGAGAGATGTATGGACACATCCGTGTGAAGGTTTTCAACAGCGAAGGCCTTAACACCAATACCTATGAACTCGACCTCCGTATCATTGATAGTGAGGATCTTACTGCTGGTCCTCAAGCTTATGTTAAGGCGCATTTCTCTTGGAATAGCCAGATACCAGAGCCTCCTCATGCCAATTTGGTGCGCACATACAATATGCTTATCAAGGGCATGAGAAGCTTTGTGTCTACCAGCAAGGCTTGCTACAGTCCTAATGCCATGCGTGCCATTGTGGGTGCCACTGGCTGGAACGACTGGGACAGCTATGAGGTCCATGGAGCTAAGTACAATAACCCTACTACTTACAAGAGTTACAAATATCTGCCCCGTTATTCTTGGATTTATGCCGACAATTCCTACAAGGGATATGCTGCCAAACTGAAAGACTGGCTCAAGGCTTATGAGGAGTCTCATGGCGAGCCTCTCCTCCATGATGCAGGCTCTTTGAAGGGCAAACCTGTTCAGGCACGTGATTTTTAACTCGTAAAACAGAAAAGACAATGAAGAAAAATCGTATATTTTCTATGCTCTTAGGAGTTGTTACTATCCTCTCGTTGGCATCTTGCTATGATGACGACAGCTCCTTAGCTTCAGGCAAGTTGCCCAGTGTCAGCATCACTACTGCCGATGATGCTTCTACTTACTATGTGAGTTACCTCGACGAACTCAACATTACACCCACTGTCAATCGCGGCACAGAGGGCGATGATGAGGGACTTACCTATAAGTGGGAAATCACGGAGCAACCTAAGGACAATAATGCCGACTGGATAGAGATAGGTACTGATCGCGACCTCCACGCAGTGATGAACAATGATGTGTCTACACTGCCTTATTACTTGCGTTATACAGTTACCGACACCAAGAACGCTGGTCTGCAGTATACCAAACTTTGGAAAGTGGTTATCCAGAGTGCCTTCCTCGATGGTATTGTCGTTTCCGACACCAAGGACGGTTCCACATCCGACCTCAACCTCATCATGAGTCGTAAACTCACCACCAATTATGGCGACAAGGCTGATAAGGTGACTTACGGCATCATAGCCAAAGCCAAGGGTGAGCCCTTCGATAAGCTGATGACGAGCCTTACCTATAATTCACAGGGCAAACTCGTGTTTACGCATATCAATAATCTCTGGGCGGTGACTTCTGATGGCGATGCAGCTCTTTTCAATACCGAGAAATATGAGCAGACAGCCCGTCTGTCTGAGGGAGGTATCCTGACTTATCGTCCCGATGGTGTCAAGGCACTTGGCGTATTCTCTACCAATGGTCAGTTCATCTTCCTGAACACCAATAAGTATCTGTATTCCGTCAACTCTACCAATGCCAGCAACTTTGGATGGTATGATGCTGCGGGTAGCCAGTACTCCATCAGCAATGGAGTTGTGATGACTGCCACCTCGGCAAGTGTTTATTATCAATGTGTGATGTGGTATGATGCCGAGCAAGGTAAGTTTATCTACTCCAGTGGCGGCACCTCCGTTTCCTATGGTGATGATTTGGCTGCCAACGATTTCTTCGATCCTGCCGATGCGCCCGGTCTTACAGCCGTTGCTGCCGGCCAGACCACCGATGGTTCCATTCCTGCCTTTGTGATGAAGAATACTACTACGGGCAACTACAGCATCTATACCTTCGTGCGCTATGAGGAGGGTGAATATGAGTATGATGATGATTGGAACATCATTGGTACCATCAAGCCTGAGGTTCCTGCTTCAGCCCGTATGCGTTACGACATTCCCGAGGCTGGTAAAGCTCTCCTCGATCAGGCTGTGAGTGTGTTCTTTGCGGCCGATCAGTCTATCCTCTATGTGGCAACTCCTACAGGAATCTATGCCCTCAATTTTGCCGGCTCTTCAGTTGTCGTCAATACTGTGCCTGTGTTTACTCCTGCAGCTGGCGAGACCATAGCCAAGGCCAAACTCTACTGTCAGGGTGCCTATATGCAAGACTACAGCGCAGTGGGCAATGTCGATGAAGGTTACGTCGTTCCCGAGTTGCCACTCAATAAGAAGGCTGTCGTAGTAGCGACCCAGAGCGACACTTATGCAGGCAAGATTTCTGTTGTGCCTATGACGCAGATTGGTACAGGTAAGTTGGATGCATCTTCTGCACTTACCTATACTGGTTTTGGTAAGATTCTCGATTTCTGCACAACAGGCTATTAATTCAATACTCAATTACAACAACCACTACAATCAATAATGGACAAGAGAAAATTAGTAATACTACCTATGATGGTGCTTTGCCTCGCAAGCTTTGCGGGTGCATGGCACCCTCATTTGCTTTTCTGGAAGAAGAAAAAGAAGGCTGCTGTTACCGATACGGTAGCCAAGAAAACTGAGTACGAGAAATTGTTCAACAAGCAGCACAAGGTAGTGCGTGGCTTTATCACCCTTCATCAAATAGATGGCAAGGTTTACTTCGAACTGCCTGTTACTCTATTTGGTAAGGACATGCTCATCGGGTCTACCGTCACCAACGTGTCTGATAATGGCAATGCCATCGTGGGTTCTAAGCCAAACGAGCCTCTTTTGGTCAAGTTTACCCGCAATAAGACCCATGTGCAGTTGCGCGAGGTTAATACCGACTATGTCACTTCCGAGACAGCCATCGACAGTGCCCTGTTAAAGAGCCACACGGATGCTGTGCTCTCCAATACCAAGATTGCAGCCTGGAACAAGGACTCATCGGCCGTGGTCTTCGATATGACTCCTTTCTTTGTCAGCGACAATAAGAAGATGTCTCCCTTCGACGACAATTCGGTTTACTCTTCGAGCTACAACCGCTCTGAGAGCTATAAGAGCGAGAATTCCTATCTCGTCGACGTGAAGGCTTTCTCCGACAATGTTTCAGTCAAGAGCTCGCTGTCCTATACTTTTTCACTTACGTCGCGTGGTGGCAAGAAACTCATCACCGACCGTCCTTTCACGGCAGAGCTTACCCGTAGCATCATGCTGCTTAAGGAAAAGCCTTATCGTCCTCGTATGGCCGATTATCGTATGGGATTCTTTACCACAGCTCAGGAACAGATGTTGCCATCGCCAGCCTCGTCGAAACCTGTGTTCTATACCAATCGCTGGGATCTTCAGCCCAAGGACTCGGCTGCCTATCAGCGTGGCGAGGTGGTGGATGTAGTGAAGCCCGTGGTCTTCTATGTTGACAATACATTCCCTGAGCGTTGGAAGCCTTACATCCGAGAGGCTGTCAACATGTGGTCGCAGGTATTCGAAGAGGAGTGCCGTCTTCGTGGAGCTGTTGTTGCCAAGGATTTCCCAACAGATGATCCTGAGTTCGATCCCGATAACATTAAGTACAATTGTATTCGCTATGCTCCTATTAGCATTCGCAATGCCATGGGACCATCGTGGGTAGACCCTCGTAGCGGTGAGATTCTTATGGCTTCTGTCTATGTATATCACGACTTTATCAAGCTTGTCAACAACTGGCTCTTTGTTCAGACGGCAGCTGCCGACAAGCGTGTGCGCACCAACAACATGCCCGAAGAGGTAATGGGCGATGCCATCCGATATGTATTGGGGCATGAGGTAGGCCACTGCCTGGGCATGATGCACAACATGGGCGCCTCCAACAATGTGCCCGTCGAGAAGTTGCGTGATCCAGCCTATACCCAGAAGTATGGTACTACTCCAAGTATCATGGACTATGCACGTTTTAACTATGTGGCACAGCCTGGCGATTTCGAGCGTGGTGTCCGCATGACACCTCCTCGCTTTGGAGTCTATGACCGTTATGCCATCAAGTGGGCCTATTCGCCTATCTTCGGTAAGACCTTGAAGGAGGAAACAGCCTACATGAGCCAGTGGATTACTGACTCGCTGCGCAAGAGCCCCGTTTATCGTTATGGCAAACAGCAGTTTGGAATGCCATTCGGTGATCCACGTAGCATGAATGAAGACCTTGGCGATGATGCTGTCAAGGCCACTCGCTATGGTGTGAAGAACCTCAAGTACATCATGTCGCACATGGACCAGTGGCTCAGCGGAAAGGATGCTGATATGAGCTATCGTGCTTCCCTCATTGATGATATCGTGCAGCAGTACGCCCTCTATACCATTCATGTGGCCAGCAATGTCAGCGGCTATTATCTTAACGAGGTGAAGGATGGTGACGGACAGGTGCGTCTTCGCGGACTCGACAAGGTTCGTCAGAAAGAGGCGCTCAATTATCTCTTCACTCTCTACAGCGATCTCGACTGGATGGACAACAAGGCCCTGTTGAGCAAGATTGCTCTTACTGGTTCGCCTAAGACCACGATTCGTCAGTTTGTACGCAACTTCATCCTCAGCGCTCCCGTTCTTGTGTCGTGTTACAATCATATCGATTCCAAGAGTCTGCAGCCTGATGAGGCTGGCAATATGGTCTATAATTTCGTATGGAAGCCTACTCTTACAGGCCGCAAGCTCAACGACAGCGACAAGACCCTGCAGAAGGCTTATGTGTTCAATCTCCTTGCCAACAGCGGATTTACCCTTCCCAAGGCTCTGTCGGGTCAGGCGCTCGCTCTTACAGCCGATAGCCCTATCCGCTTCGACCGTCTTTGCGCCTGCGAAGAGATGCCCCGCATGTCTCTGCCTCAGTTACGCAACGAGTTGGCAAATCCTGTAGGTGGTTTCGAGCAGGTTCCTCGCGAGATGTTCTCCAGTACGCCATCGCTAACTCCTGCCGATATGTTTGCCCGCCTGCAGCAGGTACGCACTCTTCTCGTCAGTCGTCGCAGCAGCGGTAGCTCTCAGGACCGCGCCCACTACGAGTATCTGTTGCGCATCATCGATTCATGTGTTAAATAAAGGATAGGAGGTAAAAATATGAAGACAAGACACATACTTTACCTTCTGCTCGCCGTCTTGCTGTTGCAGGCGCCAGCCTACGCCAAGCGGCACAAGAAATCGAAGAAGGCGGCTGCTGCTCAGATGGCAGACTCTGCCAAGAAGCAATCGGGCATTTATCCTAAGGTATTCAAGAAGCGTGACAAACTCGTTCAGGCTCATCAGAAAGAGCTTTCGCTTTTCTTATATAACAATAAGGTGTATATGGAGATTCCTGTGCGCAACTTCGGCAAGGAGTATCTCATCTCGTCCACTGTGGCACGTGCCAATATTCCTATGCTTGTAGGTAGCCATGCCAATGGACAGACCATGTTTGTTGCCGACCGTGCCGACACGCTCATCACCTTCAGCCGACCCAAGCCCAACTATCGTGTGGCTCCAGGCGACACTACCGTGGCTCGTGCTTTTGCCTTGGCGGGTAGGGGAGGCGTGTTCCGTACAGCTCCTATTGCAGCTTGGAAGAAAGACTCTACTGCCGTTCTCGTTGAGGTAAGTTCCATGCTCAGCGCATCCAATAAGGATGTGCTCGATCTGAAAGGCACTTCTTATGAGTTGGGCACTTCCATCATCGGCTGTTCTGTCAAGAGTAATCTGAGCTATTGGGACACCGTTCAGGCGTATCCCCGTTGTGTTTGCGTGGTTCAGGAGGTCAATGGCAAGCTTTCCTTGGGTGGCTCGCTTATAGGCGAGTTGTCGAATAAGCCCACGCTTCAGGCTACGTTGCAAACCCAAATAACTCTGTTGCCCGATGCTGGTGAGCGTATGGAACCCCGTGAGGCGAATGCCTCTGTAGGCACACGCTATGTAAAGTACAAGGACTATCGCAATCTCGACGACACCAAGACGGGGTATTATGCCACTCGTCGCAAGTGGGCGATGGGTGATACGATTACCTATTATGTTGACTCGCTCCTTACTCCTTCCTGGCAGGCTGCTATCCGTCGTGCGGCTGAAGGCTGGAACGATGCTTTCTGCAAAGCAGGGCTGGGGCGACCTATCCAGTTGGTCAACTTTCCTTCCGATTCTACATTCAGCGCCTCCGACCCGCTGCTCAACGTCATCTCTTTGGCTAATAACAGCAGCCAGTTTGTTGGCTTTGATATTCCTGTCGATCCGCGTACAGGCGAAATCTTGAGTGCCCATATTCAGGTGCCTCGTAGCTTGGCCGATGATGTGCTGCGCAACGGAGTGTGCAAGATGGCTGAGGTTGACGAGCGCTATCGTAATTATCGTCTCCCCGACGACCTGCTTTGCGAAGTGTTGCAGGCTAAAATGCTTGCTGCTTTCGGCTACAGCTTAGGCCTGTCCTCCAACTTGGCAGGTACGGCAGCTTATTCTATCGCCCAGTTGCGTTCGCCTGAATTTACTCAGAAAAATGGTATTACAGCCTCGGTCATGGATGGACAGATTTACAACTATGTCACCCTTCCTGGCGATCGTGAGAAAGGTGTTGTGCTGACTTTCGACCGTCCTGGTGTGTGCGACGACTTCGTTATCAAGTATCTCTATACTCCTGATGTCAGCGAGTCCACACTCCAGTCGTGGGTGAAGAGTCATGAGGGCGATCCCCGTTACTTCTGTGGCAAACGCAGCATGCGTTTCGCTACTGACCCTCGCTGCCAGGTCTTCGACATGAGCAACGACCCCTTCCAGGCTGCACGTCACATGGTGCAGCACTATAAGTATCTTGCTCTTCATGCTCCAGAGTGGCTTAACTACGACGAGATGTCTGATGTCGACCGCATGCTTTTCCCTGAGTTCGTCATCAACGATTATTTCAGTCTCTTGCAGACCCTTACGCCTTATATTGGCGGAGTGTATCAGAACGAGTACATGGAGGGGGCTAAGGTGCCCGTTACTCAGTCGGTGCCCAAGTCGTTGCAGCGTAAGGCTGTCAAACAGTTACTTTACGAACTTACAGATGTGTCTTGGCTCGATGCCAATCCGCTCTTCTTCCAGTCGGCAGGTCCTTCGGGCGATGTCGGAGGTTGGGTACGTCGCAAGGAATTCACCCTTCAGTTGCCCATGGTGTTCCGATTGCCTTATATGGATATGAGTATCGATCACTCTTCCGACCCCTACACGCAGCGCCATCTTATAGACGATGTAGCCAACTACTGTTTCCGTTCTGTTCGTGCAGGCAAGCGCCCAACTTCTGCCGAGATTTACGACATGTATGCGTTTGTAGCTTATCTCACGGCAAGCAGCGATGTACTGTCCGAAATGGCCAAGGCCAAACTTAATGGTGCAACTTCTCTTTCGCCTTTGTTGGGAGTAGAGCCTCCTTCTGAGATTACGTATTACCATCGCACCGACTTAGGACCCATCGTTCTTCAGAAACTAAAGGAGATTCGTCCTTTGCTCGTTAAGGCCAAGTCGTTGGCAGGCACACTTGCCGACAAAAACAAGGTGCAGTTTGCCATCCTTACCGCTGATCGTGCAATGAAAAAGTAAAATACTATTGATAGAATGCGCCCTGAATCAAAGTTGTTTGTTGGTTCAGGGCGTTTTGTGTTTTCTTTTTTCGGATATTTTAGTACGCATTTCATTTGTTTTCCAAATTATTTTTTTATCTTTGCATAAGATAAGCTACACTCGGCAATTTGAAAGCAAGCTTTCATTGCGCTCATTTGCATTATCTTTGCAAAACATTCAACACTTAAAAACTCAATAACAATGAAACATTTGGATTTTTCACTCTTCACATTTTTTGCCTTGCTGATATTCTCTCAGCCATCTTTCGCCCAGAAACCGAATGCGAAACAACTGCCTGTGCGAGAGAATTACGAGTGGCAAGGTGAGTTGCCCGTTTACGTCGAACAACTCAAACAGGAACTCACATACCCTATGGCATGGGGTAACAGTCCTATCAAAAACTTTGCAAAATGGAAGAAGGCTGCCCGTCAGAAGATATTTGAATGTATGATGGCACCTCCTCGCCGAGCCAAGTCGTGGGACATGAAGGTGATAGCCGAAGAACAACGAGATGGTTATCGTGCACAGAAAATCAGCTTCTGTGTCAACGCCTATGCCCGCATCACAGCCTATCTTCTTATACCCGACGGCAAGGGACCTTTCCCTGCCATCAATGCCCTCCATGACCATGGAGCCCACCTCTACATCGGCAAGGAGAAGATGATACGTCCCTTTGATGTCGACACCGCCGTTGTCGCCGACGCAGATGCATGGGCAAAGAAGTTGTACGAAGGTCAGTATCTTGGCGACTATCTTGCCCGTCACGGCTATGTAGTCTTCTCTGCCGACGCACCTCTTTGGGGCGAGCGTAGCCGTAAGGAAGGTATCGACCGCAACAAGTATGATATTATCGCCGGCAACATGATGATGCTTGGACGCGACCTTTCTGCTTTTATGACCTACGACGATATGGCTGGAACCGATTTCCTGTCTACTCTCCCTATGGTCGATAAGGACAGGATAGGATGTGTGGGATGTTCTATGGGCGCATACCGTTCCTGGATGCTTGCTGCCCTCTCCGACAAGATCAAGGCGAGTGCCAATATCTGCTGGATGATCACTACCGACGATCAGCTTACCCTGCGTTATGGACGAAAGGAGAACGGAGGGTTTGCCAACTGCATTCCTGCACTCCGTCAGTACCTCGACTATCCTCACATCGCCTCCTTGGCTTGTCCTCATCCTTCTCTCTTTATTAGTGGCACCCTTGACCATCTTTTCCCCGTCCCCGGAGTCAAGAAGGCTTTCGAGCAGATGCATGCTGTATGGAACAGCCAACATGCAGACTCTCTCCTTACCACCGAACTTTGGGACGTGCCTCATTCCTGCGGACTTCGCATACAGCAAAAGATTCTCCAATTCCTTGACCAAAACCTTTGATGAAGGAATGAAAGGGACTTCCTGTAAATGAGCACGCCAAGTGTCTCCTATAAGCAGCACGCCCTGGGCTAAGAGCTTCTGCCCTTACATGGCGTTCCAACTGAACAGGTTGAAGTTTTTTCGGATGAAGCGAAGAAGGCTTTCAAATTTCTCAATATTGTAATTTGAAAGCCTTCTTTTTCTTCTTAAACAATTTCGGTTGCAGCCAATATCCCAATTTGGTACACAGAATTCCGATGCAGGCTCCCGCCACGACATCGTTCAGATAATGCCGGTTGTTGTAGACTCGCAGATAGCCTGTCAGCGCAGCCATGGCGTAGCCCGAATATCCTATCCATGGCGACACGTCCTTATATTCTTGATACAGCATCTCTGCACCCATGAATGCCCTCGCCGTATGACCCGATGGAAATGACCTGCAGTCTCTGCCGTCGGGTCTTTCCTCGTTTACAGCCGCCTTCATGCCGAACGTAATGAGTCCCAATGAAGCGTACGACAGCGCTATGATGCCCAGGCGTTCTTTAGGTTCGTTTTTCCCCTTTACGCCTGCTAACCTCAAGCCCCAGACCGTTGCCATGGGTGCAAACTGCAATACTTCGTCAGCCCTCAGATGATGCCTTCCCTCAGCCGACAGCCCTTTCTGAACCTCGCGCTTCTGTTGCGCAAACCAACCATGGTTCTGAACATACAGCGCAGCCAGTCCTGTTATGACTACAGGTACCAGTACGTTCTTCGGTCGCAGCACGGGTTTGCAGTCTGCCGTCATCATGGGGGCGGGCAATGGTCTTGTTGCGGCTACAATAGAGTCGGTCTGTACTGTTTCCGTTGTTTCCAACGAGTCCACCGACACCATGGCAGAATCCTGCGCCCACAGCACAGAGTTGCAACAGCACCAGCAAACAAGTCCCAGCAGAACCCTCCGTCGTAGGCACGAAGGCAAAAGAACTGATAAATCCATCATCATTTTGAATGTATAAAAAGTCTATTTTGTGTGCAAAAGTACGAAAACTTTTTGATTATCAAGAACTTTTTACTAACTTTGCACCCGAATTTAGACAAGTATCAGGCAGCCTGTCGCCTATTAGAGTAGGACAGGACAGCCTTGTCGCAAGCGTTTTCGGAAGGATATTGCACCCTATTAATGGCTGGGAGGGTGAATTCAGCCTTCTGCATTGAATACATTAATAAGGTAAAAAAGATTTGAAAACATTTTTAGAATTAGGCGTCAGCGAGGACATTCGCCGCGCTATTGAGGAGCTTGGATTCGAGAATCCAATGCCCGTACAAGAAGAAGTAATCCCCTATCTCTTAGGCAACAAAAACGATGTCATCGCGTTGGCGCAGACAGGAACTGGTAAGACTGCATCATATGGCATTCCTGTCATTCAGAAGACCGATGCTCAGAACAAGCAGACACAGGCCATTATCCTGAGTCCTACCCGTGAGCTTTGTCTCCAGATAGCCGATGACCTCAACAGTTTCGCCAAGTACATCGACGGACTCCACATTGCTGCAGTCTATGGCGGAACCGATATAGGCAGTCAGATACGCACCCTCAAGCATGGTGTACAGATCATCGTAGCCACACCTGGTCGTCTTCTCGACCTCATCAATCGTGGCGTGGCTCAGTTGGAGCATGTGAACAATGTTGTATTGGATGAGGCTGACGAGATGCTCAATATGGGTTTCTCCGAGAGCATCAATGCCATCTTCGAGAATGTACCAGCGGATAGAAATACACTTCTCTTCTCTGCTACTATGAGCAAGGAGATAGAGAAAATAGCGCTCCACTATCTCCACGACCATAAGGAGATAGTTGTAGGCTCACGCAACGAGGGTGCCGAGCATGTCAATCACATCTACTATCTGGTGAACGCCAAGGACAAGTATCTTGCCCTGAAGCGTGTCGTAGACTTTTATCCCCGCATCTTCGCCATTATCTTCTGTCGCACCAAGTTGGAGACACAGGATATTGCCGACAAACTCATCCGCGATGGTTATAATGCAGAGGCTCTTCATGGTGACTTGAGTCAGCAGCAGCGCGACCTCACCATGCAGAAGTTCCGTAATCACAATGTGCAGTTCCTTGTGGCCACCGATGTTGCTGCCCGAGGACTTGATGTCGACGACCTTACTCACGTCATCAACTATGGACTCCCCGACGATATTGCCAGCTACACCCATCGTAGTGGACGAACAGGTCGTGCCGGAAAGAAGGGTACCTCGATCTCTATCATCCACACCCGCGAGAAGTTTAAGGTGAGACAGATTGAGAAACAGATAGGCAAAGATTTTATTGACGGCACCCTTCCTACTCCCGAGGAGATTTGTAAGAAACAGCTCTTCAAGACTATGGACGACATCATGAAGACCGATGTTGACGAGGATCAGATAGAGCCTTATATGGCAGAGATCAACCGCCAGTTCGACTACATCGACAAGGAAGACATCATCAAGAAGATGGTTACCATCACCTTTGGTAAGTTCCTCGACTATTATAAGAACGCTCCTGAGATAGTCAAGCCCGAAACCGGCAAGGGCTCTCGTGGCTCTCGTGGTGAGGGTAGAGGCTCAGAGGGTCGTGGAAAGGTGTCTAACGGCTGCCGCAAGCACGAGGCTGAGGCTGGATACAAGCGTCTCTTCATCAACTTAGGTAAGGCGGACGGCTTCTATCCTGGCGAGATCATGCAGTATCTGAACAAGCATGTGAAGGGTCGCCAGGAGGTGGGACACATCGACTTGCTCTCTAAGTTTGCCTACATCGAGGTTCCCGAGGAGGATGCCAAGCGTGTGATGAAAGCTCTTAATGGCACAGAGTACAAGGGCAGAACCGTTCGTTGCAACGATGCCGACGAAGAGGGTCATGGACGTAGTGCCCGTGGCAGTCGTAGCGAGAGCCGTGAGAGCCGCAATGGCGGCAAAGGCAGTGAGAGCAGAGGCAAGAGGAAAGGCAGTCGTGCAGAAAGTCGTAGCCGCAAGCCTCGCAGAGAAGAGGAGACAGGCGACTGGCGTCAGTTCTTCCAGCACAACGACAACGTTAAGTTCAAGGGCGAGGAACCCAACTTCGAGGAAGAAGGCTGGGCACGCCGCCGTCCTAAGAAGAAGTAGTCGCCTTAGCGACAGAACTTGCATGTAAAAGTACTGAATTTTAGCCTTTTTCTATATTGGAAAGGGCTAAAATTGCAGTCATAATCCTTCTGTATAAATATTCATTGCCTAACAGGACTTAACTGTGAAAAAATAATTTCCCAGTTGGGAAAAAATTTTTTTCCAGTTGGGCAGATTCCTTTTCCCAGTTGGTGCGTGTTTTTTGGGGTAATCTCTACCTCACGGCATTATTGATAGATGAGGGTGAAGAGACGTTCGTCGGCGAAATATTCCTGGGCGACTTCCTGTATCTGCTGCGAGGTGATTTCGTCTATCTGCTCGTAGAGATGCTGGATGTTCTTGAGCCAGCCATAATGGAGGTAGCTCTTGCCGAAGTCGAGGGCGAAGTTCTCACGGTTGTCGCAAGCCACTCCTATCTGTCCCTTAATCTGCTTTTTGGCAGCTCTTAGCTGCGAAGGGCTGAGAGGACGGTCGATGAAATGCTGCAACTCGCGGTGTACGAGGCGGCGGCAACGTTCGATGTCGTGGACGTCGCAGCCGTAATAGATGCTCCAGTAGCCCAGGTCGCTATAGGTGGTCAGGTTGCTCTCTACGGTATAGACGAGGCCGTGATGCTCGCGAAGGGCGAGGTTGAGTTTGGCATTCATGCCAGGACCTCCAAGGATGTTGTTGAGAAGATAGAGAGGCATACGGCGTGCGTCATGGACATTGCAAGCCTGAGTGCCCGTCATGACGTGTGCCTGATGGGTGTGTTTGGGGATGATGATAGTATGTGGCTCCTGCAGAAAGTCGTGATGAGGCAATTCTGCAGACTGGGGGCGCTGGATAGCAGAGGCTGCGGACAGTCCCACTTGGGCCTTTTCCAAGAGGCGTACAAGGCGGGTAAAGGAAATGTCACCATAGGCGAAGAAGATAGCATTGTCTGGACGATAATGACGATGGGCGAAGCGCTGAGCATCTGCTTGAGTGAAACTTCGTACGCCCTCTGCTGTTCCGAGGATGCTATGACCTAAAGGATGACCCTTGAAGAGGTGGTTCTCGAATTCGTCGTAGATGAGTTCGGAGGGTGTGTCGTTGTAGCTCTCTATCTCGTCGCAAATGACTTCTACCTCCTTGTCAAGCTCTGCCTGGGGATAGGTGGAGTGGAAGACGATGTCGGTAAGGAGGTCAACTGCCCTTGCTGTATGGTCGTGAAGGATGGCGGCATAGTAGACGGTAGACTCCTTGGTGGTGTAAGCCTGCAGGTCGCCTCCTACGCTTTCGAGGCTGTTGAGAATGTGCCATGCCCGGCGACGGCTGGTACCTTTGAAGGTGGTGTGCTCGCAGAAATGGGCAAGGCCTTCCTCGCTTGGCAGCTCGTCACGTGAGCCTGCCTGGATCTGATAGCCACAGTAGACGACGGGGCTCGTAGAGGGCAGATGAATGATGCGAAGCCCGTTGGAGAGAGTATGTGTATTGTAATTCATGGCTGCAAAGGTAGTGAAAAATTGTTTAATAATAGCGAATTCGTTTTGCTTTCTTTGGGTTATTCTTTATCTTTGTGCTCAAAAATCAAAATTAACAGTTATGGTAACAGAAATTAAGAACGGGATTTATTACGTGGGTGTAAACGATAGAAACAAGCATCTTTTTGAGGGGCTGTGGCCTCTGCCCAATGGTGTGAGCTATAACTCGTATGTGATTGTAGACGAGAAAGTGACGCTTGTCGACACTGTGGAGGTGGATTTCTTCACTCAGTTTCTGGAGAATATCAAGGAAGTGATTGGTGAGAGGGAGATTGACTATCTGGTCATCAATCACATGGAACCAGACCACAGCGGTTCGATAGCTCTCATCAAGAAGTATTATCCCAACATCAAGATAGTAGGCAACAAGAAAACCTTAGGTATGCTGGAGGGATTCTATGGCGTGACCGATGATGTGGTGGAAGTAAAGAATGGTGAGACGTTGAGCACAGGCAGCCATGAGTTGAGTTTCGTGCTTATTCCGATGGTGCACTGGCCAGAGACAATGGTGACATTGGATGCTGCCAACAAGGTGCTCTTCTCGGGCGATGCTTTCGGCTGCTTCGGAGCGCTGAATGGTGGTGTGATAGACGAGGAGATCAACTGTGAGGGATTCTGGTTGGAGATGGTGCGCTACTACTCTAACATTGTGGGCAAGTATGGTGTGCCTGTACAGAATGCGCTGAAGAAGTTGGCAGGTGTGGAATTAGACTTTATCTGTTCGACCCATGGCCCTGTCTGGCACGAGCATATTGCGAAGGTGATGGATATGTACGACAAGATGTCGAAATACGAGACAGAGCCAGGACTGGTGATCTGCTATGGTACGATGTACGGCAACACAGAGCGTATGGCAGAGATTATCGCGCGTGCTGCGAGCCAGGCTGGTGTGAAGAACATCGTAATGTATAACATCTCTAAGACCCACCATAGCTACATCCTGCGTGATGTGTTCCGCTACAGAGGTCTGATAGTAGGTGCTCCTACTTATAATGCAGGCTTGTATCATGAGATGGAGGCTCTTCTCTCTGAGTTGGCCAACAAGGACATCAAAAAACATCTGCTCGGCTGGTATGGTTCGTATTGCTGGGCCAGCAAGGCTGTGGCGAAGATACAGGAGTGGAACGACACACGCTTGCATTTCGAGGCTGTAGGCGAGCCTGTAGATATGAAACAGGCCATTACTCCCGAGGTGAAGGCGCAATGCGAGGCATTGGGCAAGGCCATGGGTGAGCGATTGCTGAAAGGTGAGTAAGTCATCCTGTCGCCTTTTTAGATATTGAGTATAGAATAATCAGGAATGGTTATTTTGTAAAATAATAAATCCGTAATCTTGAGTACAACAGATTACGGATTTTTTTTGTGCAGAACTTTCATCGATGGAATTTTGGAGGAAATAATAATTCCTCTAACTTCCACATTTGTGTAAGTTCTATCATATAAGATGTAGAATAGACTCGTTTCCCTCGTTGAAGAGGAGGTCGAGAATACTCATGTTGGGCAGGAAACCCAACTTGTGTTCATAGACCTGATAGTAGCGGTGCGGAACGAAGTCGGCATCAGGAAGGGGGTGTTTGGGTCGTATTGACTCACGATAGTCGCAGAAGTCCTTCAGTTCGTCGCCCTGCAGATAATGGTCAGTGAGCGAGAGATGGGGACGGATGTCGAGCAACTCGATCATCTTGTGGGTTATCTCCATGTTGAAATCAAAGAGAAACTCGTATTTCTTCTCGAAGAAAGGACGCAAGTCGTCCTGGTAGTAAGGAAAGAATGGACTCTCGCCATAGGCTGAGGCAAGGGCGTTCCAGTGTACATGGCGCCAGTTGGCATGATCGGATATGCGAATGTCTTTGATTGACAGGGAAGTGCCATGTGTAGTAGGTATGGTGAGAGCTTGCGGACCATTGGCTGTGGCAATGATCATGCGGTTGCGGTAGGTCTGCTTGACGAAGTTCTCGTGCTGCTCTATGAGGCACGCCTCGCTGCGCTGTAGTTTCTGATACCACTGCACAGGACCGAAATAGGTGGAAGAAAGAATGGAAAGCATGTTGTTTTCACTTAAATATCAAGTGGGCTTTACCTATCATCTGGTGTTTATGAACGATTTGCGGGCCTCGCTGCGTGCGTACAAGGTAGAAGCGGCAGTCGGGACAGCCACAACGGCGACAGCAAATGGCAGGAATGACGTAGCGCACCGTGTCGAGGGTAATGGTGTCGCCAGGCAGTCGTTCTATGCGGCCAATGAAGTGAGCTTCGGTGACAGAGGCACCACGACGTGCTATCGTATCGGTGAAGACTACGAGGTCGCCACGCTTGAAGCTGTCGCAATATACCCTGTTCACTATCACTCGGGAACCAGACTTAAGGTAGGGCGGAAGCCCGCCTTGTGGAACCGAGAAGATAGTGAGGACGTAGGTGTGGACTGCCCATACAAGGAGCAGTGCCAGCACTAACGTGATGAGGTATTTGACGGCTACTTTCACTAAATGGTTAGGAGTTACTTGATGTTGTCGACAAATTTGAAGAGGCGACTCCAGCGTATGCCCGAGAAGCCAGGATGGTCAGGGCTGTGGCTCCACCATATAAAGATAGGTTTACCCACAATATGGTCTTCTGGCACGAAACCCCAGTAGCGGGAGTCGGCTGAGTTGTGACGGTTGTCGCCCATCATCCAATAGTAGTCGAGACGGAATGTGTAGCTCTTGGCTACCTTGCCGTTGATAAGGATGCGGCCTGCATTGTCCACTTTCAGGTCGTTGCCCTCGTAAACCTTGATGCATCGTTCGTAGATGGGCAGGTTGTCGAGGGTCAGGGCGATGGTTTTGCCCTTCTGTGGAATCCAGATAGGACCATAGTTGTCGCGTGTCCAGCCTGTATTGGCATTGATAGGGTATAAGTCGCCGTAAGTGGCATCGGTATTGATGCTGATGCTTGCCACGAGGTTCTTGTTGGCCTTGAGAGCCAGGTAAGCCTTGCGGGTAAGCGGAATGACGCCACTCTGGTTGTAGGTGAGCAGGTCTTCGTTGGTGATGCCCAACTCGTCGGCCAGGTCGACGGGGAACTCGCCACGAAGTTTCATCTTATAAGTGTACTGCACGTTGTCGGGCTCCTTGTTGGGACGTCCGTTGAGATAAACGATACGGTTCTTGATCTGGAGGGTCTGTCCGGGCAGTCCGACGCAACGCTTCACGTAGTTCTCGCGACGGTCTGTAGGACGGCTGATGATGTCGCCATACTCGCCAGGCATACTCTCGATGTAGTGGCGTCCTGTGGCGTACACCTGCTCGAAGTAGCGATAACGCTGCAGAGGAGTGAGGTGAGCCACGTCCTTAGCAAGGCCGTTCTGCTCCAGAATCTGTTCTCCGAAAGGATAGACGAGATCGTGATAGTAGTCGCATGCCTGATAGCGCTCCTCGTTGACGAGGGTGTCGCCGGCAGGAAAGTTGAATACCACGATGTCGTTGAGTTTTACATTTCCCAAGCCCTTGACACGGCGATAGTCCCAGTGAGGCCACTCTACGTAGCTTTTCACGTTGACCAGCGGCATGGTGTGCTGGGTAAGGGGCATGGTGAGTGGGGTCTGTGGAATACGTGGACCATAGCTTACCTTGCTTACGAAGAGGTAGTCGCCCGTGAGAAGGCTCTTCTCCAACGACGAAGAAGGGATGACGTAGTTCTGGAAGAAGAAGAGATTGATGAAGTAGACGGCTACAAGGGCAAAGACAAGCGCGTCAACCCAGCTCATGATAAAGCGTACGGGGCCCTCGGAATCTTTCCACCACTGCCAGCGTATCTTTTTGGTGATATAGACATCGTAGATAAAGGGCACGACAATAAGGCCGAGCCAACTCTGTACCCAGAGCAGGAAGGCAAGATAGAGGACCAGCACGATAGCGAACTTGGTCCACTGCACCTTCATATTGAGTTTTTGTTTCTGTTTGTCGATCATTAACTTGATAGAATTGTTTGATGGGGAATTAGAACTTAAAGAGGTCGGAAGTAGTGAGCAGGCCACTGTGGGTGGCAGTGAACTCAGCTGCCAGGACTGCACCGAGAGCGAAGCCCTTGCGTGAGTGGGCGCTGTGCTCAATGGTGATCATGTCTGCCTCAGAGTCATACATCACGGCATGGATGCCTGGCACCTCGCCGTCGCGAACGCAGTTGATGACCAAGTCGTCAGAGGTAATGTTCTGGTCGCCCTCGTCCTGATGACCGTCGTTGGTCCAGTAGGTGACACCACGCTTCCAGTCTTTCTTGCGGTCCAGATTGTCAATAATCTCTTCGGCAAGGGTGATGGCTGTTCCGCTTGGGGCATCGAGCTTATGTACATGGTGGGTTTCCTGCATGCAGACATTGTACTGTGGGAACTGATTCATGATTTTGGCCAAGTAGCGGTTGACAGCCTGGAAGATGGCAACACCGATGCTGAAGTTGGAAGCCCAAAAGAGAGTCTGCTTGCCCTCGGCACACAATGCCTCGACATCAGCCTTGTGGTCTTTCATCCATCCTGTGGAGCCGCTCACCACCTTGACATTGTGGGCGAAGGCCTTGAGATAGTTGCCATAGGCAGCTGTAGGGTTGGTAAACTCGATGGCGACATCTGCCGAGCAGAACTCGGGGCTGTCGATATCTTCAGGGTTATTCACGTCAATCTTACATACGATTTCGTGGCCACGCTGCAGGGCAATCTCTTCGATCATGTGACCCATCTTGCCGTAGCCAATCAAAGCTATTTTCATCGTTTATTTCTTGTTTTGTTTCTATCTGTTTTATGCTTTCACGCACGTTCGTGCGCGAACCTTTCGGCAAAAATAATCAAAAATATTGAAAATACGTCCTTAATAGTGACAATTAATAGAAAAATTTGGTTATTTTTGCAGTGATTTAGAGATAAAGCCCTCAAAAAGAGGATTTTTAGGACCAAAATAAGCAACATAAAGATTATGAAATACGTATTTGAGACCAAGATGGAAGTGCGCGACTATGAGTGCGACATAGAGGGAATCGTCAACAATGCCAACTACCTGCACTATATGGAGCACACCCGGCACCTCTTTCTGCAGAAATGTGGACTGAGCTTTGCCGAGATGCACCGCAAGGGAGTGGATGCAGTCGTGGCGAGGATGAATCTGCAATACAAGACACCGCTGCAGTGTGACGATGAGTTCTACTCGAGACTGTGGTTGGAGAAGCAGGGAGTGAGATATGTGTTCCATCAGGACATCTATCGTGCCTCCGACGAACGTCTGTGTCTGAAAGCTACCGTTGAGTTGGTGTGTCTCATACAGGGCAAGTTGGGAAACAGCGAAGACTACGACAGGGCATTCGAGAAATACTTTGCCTGAGAAACATACCACTGCCCCCTGACTCCTTAACAATAAAAACTTAAAACCGATAACGATATGGAACAGCTACTGCACTATGTTTGGAAACATAAGCTCTTTCCGCTCACCGCTCTCTGCACGACATCGGGAAAGCCGGTAGAGGTGATTGACCCGGGACTGCACAATCGCAATGCAGGCCCCGACTTCTTCAATGCCAAGGTGAAGATAGACGGAACCCTATGGGTGGGAAACGTGGAAATACACGACAAGGCGAGCGATTGGTATGTGCATAGACACGACAAAGACGAGCGGTACGACAATGTGGTTCTGCATGTGTGCGGATGTGTGGACACAGAGGCGAAAAACAGTAGGGGAGAGGCTTTGACGCAGATGGCATTGGATATTCCCGACAAGGTGATGAAGAACTACAGAGAACTGTTGTCGGTAGACCAGTATCCACCTTGCTATCAGATCATCCCCTCGCTGACGAGTCTTACCGTGCATGCATGGATGAATGCCCTGCAGACCGAACGCTTAGAGCAGAAAACCAATGCCATAGAGGATCGGGTAAGAAGATGCAATGGTGACTGGGAGAATGCTTATTTCGTGACCCTGGCACGCAACTTCGGCTTTGGTGTCAATGGCGAAGCCTTTGAGGAATGGGCTTTCCATATACCTTTGCAGGCCGTGGGACATCACCGTGACGACATTCTCCAGATTGAGGCCATCTTCATGGGGCAGGCAGGACTGCTGGAACTGAACACCATACCGGAAAGATACCAGAAAGATGCTCTGAACGACGGATACTTTGCCAAACTGAGGAATGAATACAAATACTTGGCTCATAAGTTCAACCTGACCCCGATGGACTACAGGCAGTGGAGGTTTCTGCGACTCAGACCGCAAAACTTCCCGCATATCCGAATCTCGCAACTGGCACATCTGTACTATCAGCGCAAGGCAGGACTGAGCCAACTCGTAGAGGCCGCTTCGGTAGAGGATGCCAAGAAAGTGCTTGCCACGGCTGTGACGCCTTATTGGGAAACGCATTACACCTTTGGAAGCACCAGTGTGAGAAACGATAAAAACCTGTCTCCATTCTCGCTCAACCTGTTGTGTATCAACACCGTGGTTCCCATTCTATTTGCCTATGGCAGACATAGGGGCGAGGAGAAATATTGCGACAGAGCTTTCGACTTTCTGGAACAGTTACGACCCGAGAACAACTACATCATCCGACTCTGGCAACAGTGTGGACTCGTGGTGGATAATGCCGGCGACTCGCAGGCGCTCATCCAGCTAAAGAAGGAATACTGCGACAAGAAGGAATGTCTGCGCTGTCGTTTCGGATACGAATATCTGAAACTCTAAGCATCCTGCTTTGTCGCATCTCTCTCAACTCAACATTCATTTTCCAACAAACCAACGCTCAATACTCAATCTCCGTGGACCAGCAAGAAATACTCAATACTATCACCCTGACACGACTGAACTACTTCAGCCTGGCAGGAATACTCGAACTCTATAGAAGAACGGGTTCGGCGACAACCATATTAGAGAACAAAGACCATATCAGAGACATTCTGCCTGATGCCACGCCTAAACTCGTGGAAACGCTGAAAAACTGTGACGAGGCAAGGCGCAGGGCTGAGGTGGAGCTGGAATATGACCTGAAATATGGCATTACTCCGCTCTGTATGAGCGACGAACGATACCCGCAAAGACTGCGCGACTGCGATGATGCACCGCTGATGCTCTTTTATAAAGGATCGGCAGACCTGAACCAGAAACGGGTCATCAATATCGTGGGAACACGCCATTGTACGATTTATGGCGAAGATGTCATCAGGCGATTTGTTTCAGACTTGAGGCAACTATGCCCGCAAGTCCTTGTTGTGAGTGGCTTGGCTTATGGCGTCGACATTCATGCCCATCAGCAAGCTCTGAACAATGGATATGAGACAGTGGGTGTGTTGGCTCATGGTCTGGACAACCTTTATCCTTCGAGCCATCGTGCTACGGCTGTGAAAATGTTGAGTCAGGGCGGACTGCTCACGGAGTTTCTTACCCAGACCAATGCTGATAAAATCAACTTCGTAAGGCGCAACCGTATTGTGGCGGGTATGTCGGATGCCTGTATCCTCGTGGAGAGTGCCGCCAAGGGTGGAGGACTGATCACCACCGAAATATCTCAGGCTTACAACCGCGATGTCTTTGCCTTTCCTGGACGCGTAGGCGATGTGTACAGCGAGGGATGCAACAACCTGATACGCAGCAATGGCGCTACACTCATCACATCGGCAGAAGACTTTGTGAAAGACATGAGGTGGCAGGACGATGCCAAACTGATGAAAGCCAAGCGGCAAGGCATAGAGCGGACGCTCTTTCCTGACCTCTCGGCAGAGGAGCAAGCCATTGTCAATGTGTTGGAAAAGAACAACGACCTGCAGATAAACCTCATCAGCATTCAGTCGGGGATAGAGATAGGAAGGCTCACAGCCCATCTCTTCTCTTTAGAGATGAAAGGCATCGTAAAGACCTTGGCAGGAGGAATGTATCATCTGCTGAAATAGTGATTTTTCGAAAAAAAAGTAGTACCTTTGCAGCCGCAAGCAGGGAATGCTCTCTTTAAAGGGTTTTTGAAAGAGGTATTTGAAAAAAGTGCTGATCCTTCTGCTGCTGGTAATACTTGAATTCAGGAAATATGAAAATAGGAAATATAGAATTTGGAAACAAACCGCTCTTCCTCGCTCCGATGGAAGACGTGACCGATATAGGCTTCCGTATGCTCTGCAAGCGATACGGAGCGGCTATGGTGTATACGGAGTTTGTATCGGCTGAGGCTCTGGTGCGCTCTATCAAGTCGACTGTCAACAAGCTGACCATCAGCGACGAGGAACGTCCTGTCGGTATTCAGATTTATGGCAGAACGACAGAAGACATGGTGGAGGCTGCCAAGATTGTGGAACAGGCGAAGCCCGATGTGATAGACATCAACTTTGGATGTCCTGTGAAGAAGGTGGCTGGAAAGGGAGCTGGAGCTGGTATGCTGAGAAACATACCGCTGTTGCTCGATATTACGCGCAACGTGGTGAAGGCTGTCAATGTGCCCGTGACGGTGAAGACCCGACTGGGATGGGACAGTGACAACCTTGTGATTACCGAATTGGCTGAACAGCTGCAGGACTGCGGCATTCAGGCACTCACCATACACGGAAGAACAAGAAGTCAGATGTATACGGGAGAGGCCGACTGGCGACTGATAGGTGAGGTGAAGAACAATCCACGCATCCATATTCCGATTATCGGCAATGGCGACATCACGACACCCGAAGAAGCTCAACTTGCCTTCGAGCGTTATGGTGTGGATGCTGTCATGGTGGGCAGAGCTACTTTCGGAAGGCCTTGGATCTTCAAGGAGATGCGTGACTACTTAGATAACACAGGGGCTGCTCCCCTCACCGTCGATGAGAAGATTGACATTCTGGAAGAACAGCTGCGCATCAATATCGACCGTATAGATGAGTACAGAGGCATTCTGCATACTCGCCGACACTTGGCTGCATCGCCTATCTTCAAAGGTATTCCCGACTTCAAGCAGACGCGTATCGCCATGCTTAGAGCCAATACCGAGGAAGAATTGAGGAGGATTCTTGCCGAATGTAGAGACAGACTGTCTCAACTCGCTGCTTGCCATCACTAAACATGAAGACGCATATTCAAAAGTTGAGTTTCCCTTGCACAAAAGCTGTGTTTCCCTTGCACAAAAGCTGAGTTGCCCTTTACTAAAAGTCAATGAAGCCTGCTGCCTACTACTTTGCCTAACCTGTATTTAGAAAAATAAAGATTAGGCGAAGCTAAATATAAGTTAGGCGAAGCACTTTGCATCAGGCTTCTTGATGTTTCCTGTCCGTTCTGTTGAAATTAGAAAGCCGTTCAAACGACGTTTGTATGTCGTTTGAACGGCTTGGTTAGTATTGCCTAATGAAAACACCTAATACGGCAGGAATGCCTTTCGGGTTGCTACTTGGCGTTGATTTCCTTCAAGAGGCGATCGGCGTGTCCCCACTTGTCCATCAGGTAGAGCACGTAGCGGATGTCTACACCGATGCAGCGGGCCAGGCGCTTGTCGAAGTTGATGTCAGAGCTGAGGCTGTCCCAGTTGCCGTCGAAGGCAAGACCTATCAGCTCGCCCTTGCCGTTGAACATAGGGCTGCCAGAGTTACCACCGGTAATATCGTTGTTGGTGAGGAAGCAGAGCTGCATCTTGCCAGTCTCCTTGTCCTGATACTTGCCGAAGTCTTTCTCTGAGAGCAATTCATGCATGATAGGCTCGGCATAATAGTCGATTACCTTGTCGCCCTGCTTCATTTTCTCAACGATGCTCTCGGCTGTGGTATAGTAGCCTGATGGCTTGCCACCGAGGTCAAAACCGCCTACCTGACCGTAGCTCAATCGCATGGTGAAATTGGCATCGCTGTAGTGAGGCAGGTCTTCCTCCATGCGGAGCTTGGCAGCACAGAGATACTTCTCCTGCTCGGCGATAGAATCGGATACGGCTCCCATCTTCTCTACGAAGTCGGCATAGATGTCGTTCAGGTCCATTCCGTAGCTTACACCTGGGTCTTTCTCGAATCCCTTCTTGTTGAAGTAGAGCTTGGCGCCCTTCTTCATCAGGAGTGACTTCTCCCAGAGATAGTCTACATACTTGGTGTAGTCGCCACCAAACTGAGTGTCGATGGTGGCATAGAACTTAGGCAACCACTTGGTGTCAACGTGCTCCTTATAGTTCTTCAGAAGAGTGGCGAGCACCTCTTTGTCGAGAGCCATGTCCCATTCGTCAGAGTTGTCGTCAAACTCATGATACTGCTTCTTCTTGTTCTTCTCAGGGCCCTTTACCTCCATGTTGCTCTGCAGTTTGAGAGCACGGGTAGAGAACTCTACATTGCTTCTTCTTGTAAACGACTCGGCGAAGTTGGTCCAGGCATATTTCACGTCGGCACTCTGCTTGTAGAGCTGTGCAAGCTTGTCGAAGTCTACCTTGTGGGCCAGGTCGTTGGCTGCCTTGGCTGTGTCCTGCCATGTGCGAAGACGGGCTTCGTACTCGCGCTTCAGGTTGATGATGCCTATAGAGTCGATACATTTGTTCATGCCGAGGGCGTTCTTCCAGTAGTTGGAAGAGCTGGCATACTTGCTGTCGTACTTGATTCGTACAGCCTCGTCGGCACGCATGTGCTTCTGCATCACTTCCTGCTTCACGCCACGAACCTGTGCACGTGGAGCATTCTCGGCATCGCGCATGGTCTGGATGCCATAGCTGGAGAGGTAGCGCTCTGTTGTGCCAGGATAGCCCATGGTCATGGCGTAGTCGCCATCCTTATAGCCTTGTAGCGAAACCTGTGCCCAACGCTTGGGTTTGTAAGGCACGTTGTCCTTGCTGTAGGCTGCAGGACCATTGGTCTTAGGATCGGCATAAATGCGGAATACAGAGAAGTCGCAAGTTTGGCGGGGCCACATCCAGTTGTCTGTATCACCGCCAAACTTACCCATCGACTTAGGCACGGTGAACACTAAGCGAAGGTCGGTGAAGTCGCGGTAGGTAGTGGCGTACCATTTGTTGCCCTCGTAGAAAGGCTTGATGCTGACGTGCAGGGTAGAGTCGTTCTTCTTTACCTCCTGTGTCATCGCATTCTCCAGGCTGTCAGTCAATTCGCTGCGCTTCTTGTTGTCCAGCTTCTCATAGCCCAGGCTCATGAGTTTGTCGGTAACATCTTTCTGGTCGATCATGAAGCTTACGAACATGTTCTCGTTGGGCAGTTCTTCCTCGAAGCTCTTGGCAAAGAAGCCGTTGAGCATGTAGTCGTGCTCCACGGTAGAGTGGCTTCTGATAGCCTCGAAACCGCAATGGTGATTGGTGAATACCAGTCCGTCGGGTGAAACGACTACTCCAGAGCAATAGCCGGAGAAGTTGACCACAGCGTTCTTCAAGGCGTCCTCGCCATTGTAGAGTTGGTCGTAAGTCATACTGAAACCTTCACGCTGCATCATCTCGTACACTGCGTTTGGCAAGTTGTAAATTGTCCACATTCCCTCGTCAGCGTGAGCGGTGTTGATTCCGCAGAACGCCATGATAGAGGCGATAAGGACCGTTGCTTTTTTCTTCATTACTTGTTTTTCTGTTTTTATTATGATGTTATTTATTCTTTTTCTCATACCATTATAACTTTGCAAAGTTACGACTATTTTCCGAAATGTCCAAGGCTTAGTTTGATTTTCTTCATCACCTGTTTCTTGGCTGAGGTCAAGCCTGGTGAAAGTGGCTCCTGTTCCAGCATGTCTATAGCTGCTTTGAGCTCAGTGAGTAACTCGGGATAATACTTCATTTGCTCATAGGCGAGCTTCATGCAGTAGCAGCGGATGGCATAGGGCTGGGAACAGGCTGTAATCTTGGCGATGCAGAAGTCGATAAAGTCGGAACGGAGAGATTTTTCCTCGAAAGGCTGACGGAGAAGGAGTTGGAGTATCAAGCGGCGCTTGGTCTCATTCTTCTCTACGAGCACTCGGTCTATCAGGTCGTCATGCTTAGCATAGAGCCACTCGTTGTTCTGCATGTCGAAATGAGTGAATACCCACAGGGCATTGGTGGCAACTCGCTCATCTTCATCAAATATTAGTTGATAAAGCTCAGCTTTCTTGCGGCTATTGCCATGGCAGAGAATGCAAATCTCATAGATGTCATCCATGCAAAGTTTCTTATTCAGTTTCTTTCTCATGTTTCTATGGCTTATTTGATGATGAAACTCTTCTCTACCTTGTGTTTAACAAATTCTCTAACTGCGAATAGTGGTACATTTTCCATCCATTCTTGGTCTTGGAAACCTCGCATGGAGAAACGGATACCTTTGAGATGATAGGAGGCAAAATCGTGAGTGATAAATGCTGCGAGTGATTTTGCCTTTACATTCTCCTCTGCCTTTACTTCTATTGGTAAGATTTCGCTGCCGGCTTGTACTATGAAATCAATTTCTTGGGTAGAGCT
>JABLTN010055953.1_pt1 | contig 93744 bp, 83 predicted proteins | sample 7160141 | NCBI WGS metagenome assembly JABLTN01 (sample SAMN14651226, study PRJNA627086) | human gut metagenome | isolation source: feces | host: Homo sapiens | reverse complement strand
TGCTTAAATATTATAACCCTAAAAAGTTATATAAAAAATATAAATAGAAAGGGATCTAATATAGGTCATTTAGACCATAATTAGATTATACGTGTTAAATATGAAAACAATAGAAAATAATAGTTTAAGATTAACTGATAAAGATAAAGAAGTAACTCTATATGGTTGGGTACAAAAGAAAAGAGACTTAGGAGGAGTATGCTTTATTGACCTTCGTGATAGAAGTGGTATAGTTCAATTAGTAGCTCGTGAAGGAGATACTTATACTCTTGCTAGTAATCTAAAGAATGAATCTGTTTTAAAAGTAGAAGGTATTGTTAAAGAAAGGGAATCTAAAAATAAAAATATAGCTACAGGGGATATTGAAGTTGAATTAACTAATATTGAACTACTAAATTCTTCAAGAGATTTACCTTTTGAAATAACAAATGATACCACTGCCTTAGAAGATACTAGACTAAAGTATCGTTATCTTGATCTTAGAAGAAGTAATTTAAAAGACAATTTAATAACTCGTCATAAGATTATGCTTGCTATTAGAAATTTCTTAGATAGTAAAGGTTTTATTGAAGTAGAAACTCCAGTACTTTGTAAATCAACTCCAGAAGGAGCAAGAGACTATCTAGTACCTAGCAGAGTAAATAAAGGAAAATTTTATGCTCTTCCTCAATCACCTCAATTATTTAAACAATTATTAATGGTAGGGGGGATGGAAAAATACTTTCAAATAGCCAAGTGTTTTCGTGATGAAGACTTAAGAAGTGATAGACAACCAGAGTTTACACAAGTCGATATGGAAATGAGTTTCGTTAATGAAGAAGATGTAATGAGTATGACTGAAAAGTTAATCGCTCATGTCTTTAAAGAAATTAAAGGAATAGAAATTGAATTACCACTTAAGAGAATGGAATATGATGATGCTATGAAGTATTATGGTTCTGATAAACCAGACTTAAGATTCGATATGAAAATAACTGACGTTAAAGATATATTTAAAGATAGTGAATTTAAAGTATTTTCAAATGCACTTGATGAGAAAAGTACTATCGCTTGTATAAAAGTAGAGGATAATGCAACATATTTTTCTAGAAAGAAAACTGATGAGTTAACTGAATTTGTAAAAATTTATAAAGCAAAAGGTCTTCCATTTGTAAAATATGAAAATAAAGAGTTTACTGGTGGTATTAGTAAATTCTTAAGTGATAAAGAAAAAGAAGAGTTAGTTAAAAAACTAGAGCTTAAAGATAATGATATCTTATTCTTTGGTGCTGATAACAAAATGGTAGTTTATCAAACATTAGGAGCTTTAAGATGCAAATTAGCTCGTGACTTGAACCTTATCAAAAACGGTGATTATAAACTATTATGGGTTACTAAGTTTCCATCATTTGAGTGGAGTGAAGAAGAAAATAGATTTGTTGCTTGTCATCATCCATTTACAGCACCACTTGACAGTGATGTAGATAAACTTTTAACAGATAAAGCTCACTGCTACTCTAAAGCTTATGATATTGTTATTAATGGCTATGAAGCAGGTGGTGGATCTATTCGTATCCATAATGAAGAAGTTCAAGAGAAAATGTTTGAAGCTTTAGAATTAACTAAAGAAGATATTGACGAGAAATTTGGTTTCTTTGTTGAAGCTTTGAAATATGGAACACCTCCTCATGGTGGACTTGCTATTGGACTAGATCGTCTTACTATGTTATTAACAGAAACTGATAACATTCGTGATGTAATAGCTTTTCCAAAGACTGCTAGTGCTAGTTGCTTGATGAGTGAAGCTCCTAATAAAGTTGCTAAAAAACAACTTGAAGATTTAGGTATAAAATTAGAAAAAGAATAATAACTATCAAGAAAGTTTCAGAAGTTAGACTTTCTTTTTCTTTGGTATTTTGTTATAATCTTATTTAGAAAAGAGGGTATTAATTATGAATCATATTATTGCAGCTGTTATATTAGGCATAGTTCAAGGTATTGCTGAGTTCTTACCAATTTCATCAAGTGCACATTTAATTATTTTTAGAGATGTGTTTGGTATTGGAAAAGGTATGGGTAGTGACCTTGCATTATGTTTCGATCTTGCTCTTCATCTTGGAACTTTACTTGCTATAGCTGTATTTTTCTTTAAAGACTTTTTAAATATGGTAGTAAAGGGTTTTACTAAAGGTGTAAAAGATAAGGAAGGAAAACTTTTCTTTGAGATAATTGTAGCAACTATTCCGGCTGCTATTGCTGGAGTATTATTTGAAGATGTTATAGAAAACGCTATTAGAACTAATTACTACTTAATAGCTATTGCTTTAATTGTTATGGGAATAATTATTTATTTAGTTGATAAAAATTCTAAACAAGTTAAAAAGGTGAGTGATTTATCATTTAAAGATGCACTTTTAATAGGTTGTAGTCAAGTATTTGCTTTAATTCCAGGATTTAGTAGAAGTGGTACTACTATTGCTTGTGCTAGAGCTTTAAAAGTAAATAGAGAAGATGCTGCTAAGTTTTCTTTCTACTTATCAGCACCAGTTGTTCTAGGAGCTTGTCTATTACAATTTCTAAAAGGAGAAGCTGTTACTTTAATTGCTAGTAATTTAGCTATATTCTTAGTAGGAATAGTTATAGCTTTTATAACAGGAATTATCTGTATTAAATTCTTATTACAATACTTAAAAAAACATGACTTTAAAGCTTTTATGATTTACCGTATCTTATTAGCACTTATCGTTATCTTATTAGTAACATTTAGGGGGTAGATAGTATGAGTAATACACTTTCATTATTTATTACTTTTCTATTAGGATTATTCTTAGTAGTTGGAATAATCTTTTCTTTCTTTCTTAAAAAGAAAAGAAAAGTTCTAGACTATATATTTTCACTAGCTTTTTCACTATTAATCATGTTAATGATGTTTGACCTTTTAAAGGAGGCATTAGAAGTATTTGGCTTTGGAAAACTTTATCTATTTATAATCTTTTCTTTAATAGGTTTCTTAATATTTAAAGTACTTGATCACTTTATTCCGGATCATCATGATCATTTAAAAACTAATAAAGAAGTTAGAGAAAATATTCATCACATTGGGCTACTTTCTATAATAGTATTAATTATCCATAATATAATAGAGGGAATGGCTATTTATTTTGTAACACTTTCTAATATGTCTTTAGGAGTGATGATGAGTATTGGTGTTGGTATTCATAATCTTCCTTTAGGGGTGATGATAGGCAGCGTATATTATCAAAGTGATGCAAAAAAATCACTTCGTCTTCCCATGTTTCTTTTAAGTATTTCAACATTCCTAGGAGGCTTAATTCCTTATATGTTTGGTCTAACTAGTGCTAGTAATACTTTTATGGGAATACTACTTTCTCTAGTACTTGGTATGCTATTTTACTTGGTATTCTTTGAATTACTACCTAAAGTTAAAGATACTAAGAATAAAAATATGACTATCTATGGTTTAATAAGTGGAGTATTAATATTTTTACTTACCTTATTGTTTGATTAGGAGGCTTTAGATGTATAAAATATGTTATTGGTTTTTCTTTTTTATGATATATTCTTTTATTGGCTATTTAGCTGAAATTACTTGTTGTTCTATAAACAATAAGAAACTAATAGTAAATAGGGGATTTTGTCTAGGACCATACTTACCAATTTACGGATCTAGTAGTGTTATAATGAATATCTTTCTAGCTAAGTATAGTAAAGATATTATTACTTTATTTGTTATGTCTGCTTTTGTTTGTACTTTAATGGAATATATGACTAGTTTAATCTTAGAAAAAATATTCCATGCTAGATGGTGGGATTATACTGAAAAGAAATTTAATTTATCAGGTAGAGTATGTTTAGAAAACTCTTGCCTATTTGGTTTAGGAGGAGTATTTATTGTAAGTATTTTACATCCTTTTCTAGATGGATTAGTATCAATGATTCCACATAATGTTTTAATAATATTATCTATCATCTTATTCGTCATTTTTATGATTGATGTAATTATTACAGTAACTACTATGTGTCAAGTTAAAATAGCTGCTACCAAGTTTACAGCAAAGGATGCTACAGAAGAGATAAGTAGAAAAGTAAGAAATGAAATTATTAAGAATAAAAGCTTAATGCTTCATATGTTAAATGCTTTTCCAAAGATAGAATTATCTAATCATGATCCATTAGGTAGAATAAAGAATTATTTAGCAAAACAAAGAGAAGAATATAAAAAGCTAAAAGAAAAAAGCAAGAGAAAATAATTAATCTTTTGCTTTTTCTATTAGTAATTTATTACTTTTTAGTCTTTCATTATTAGGTGATATTTCTAAAGCTTTATTAACATAGTCTAAGGACTCTTGATATTTTCCTTGATAAAAACAACTGATTGATAATAAATCATAGATAGTGTGATCAAAACTAAAAGGTTCATTTATATAAGTCTTTTGATGAGTTGTTATCTTTAAGGCTTCCAAACAATTTTTTTCTACTTCTTGATAGTTTTCTAGATTATATTCTAAAAGAGCAAGTTCGACAAAAGCATCTCTTAGATAAGGGGCTTCTTTTATGGCTTCTTTATACCACATTTTAGCTTCTCTATACCTTTCTAGATTAGTATAACATCTAGCAATAAAACGCATAGAAGCAGCTCGTTCATCATGCCAAGTAGCAGATTTTAACGATAGATGTTTAATTAGTGTATCAATCGCTTTATTAAAGTAACCATGATACATATATTCTCTTCCAAGATAATGCATATTTCTATCATCTGTTGGATCTTCCTTGATTGATAATTCAAGGAGGGGAAGATAACTACTTCTACTTTTAGTCTTATCAGGGTAATGATTTAGAGTGATTAAGTCAGTAGTAAGTTTAATCTCTTTTTTATCACCTATATAGGAAAGAACTTCATGAACAGGATGAGTCCAAGTATAATCATTCCTAGAATGTATTTTTTCTATATAGAAATTTATAATAGGTTTATTATTTTTATCGAGACTCCAGTTATAGTTATAAGCAAGTCGAGTAGTGTTTTCTTGCCATACTTCTTCAAGACTACTTCGCCAACCTTTAAGAAAAACTTCATCTAAATCAGTACAAACACAAATATCAGTATCTTTAGGAACTAAGTCTAAGGATAAATTTCTTGCTACATCAAATCTAAAAGGTTTAATTTTTTTACTTTTAACAGTAACACCTAAATCTTTTAATAATTTGACAGTCTTATCAGTACTACCAGTATCAAGAACGATGATTTCATCAGCTTCTTTCATAGATTCTACCCATCTTTTAACATGTTTTTCTTCATTTTTACTAATGGCATAGACAACAATCTTGTATTTATGCATATTATCCTAATTTAACAATACTAACCCTTGCTCCTGTATTGCTATCAAGTGTTAAGGTAAGACCAGTTCCTGAATTAGCTACAAAATCTATAACATCTCCTGTAGCTAGAGTAGTAATGATACTTCCTATGAATAATTCATTTTCATTAGCGGGAGCATTTAAAGTAATAGAACTGCCATCAATTTCTGTATTGTTTTTTCTAACAAATACGGTTATATCTGCTTGTTGGGAACTAGAAGCGTCTAATAAATAGTAGATTTGGTAGGTACCAGCATCTCCTACAGTAATAGCATTAGAAGTAGTATAAGTAGTATTTAAACTAGGACCATTTGTTTGCAAAGGAATTTGTCCATCTTGATTAGGAGTAAGTGTTACTGTTTCAGCACCTTCTGTGTATCTTTCACCGTATGCTGCTACACCTCCAGTAGGACCTGTTGGTCCAGTAGGTCCAGTAGGTCCAGTAGGTCCTGTAGGACCCGTATCACCTGTAGTACCAGTTAAACCAGCAGGACCAATATTACCCTGAGGTCCAGTAGGTCCGGTAGGCCCAGTAGGACCTGTAGCACCAGTTAAACCAATATTCCCCTGAGGTCCAGTAGGTCCGGTAGGCCCAGTAGCACCCGTAGCACCTGTATCACCTGTAGTACCAGTTAAACCAATAGGACCAATATTACCCTGAGGACCCGTTGGTCCAGTAGGTCCTGTAGGACCCGTATCACCTGTAGTACCAGTTAAACCAACAGGACCAATATTACCCTGGGGTCCAGTAGGTCCAGTAGGCCCTGTAGGACCTGTAGCACCAGTTAAACCAATATTACCCTGAGGTCCAGTAGGTCCAGTAGGTCCTATACTTCCTCTTGGAATAGAAAAGTCTAAGATGACATTCTCATTAGTTCCACTATTAGTAACCGAAGCATTACTACCAGCATCAGTTGTAGTAGTAGTTCCTACTGTAATAGTAGCAGCACCAGCTGGTCCAGCAGGTCCTGTTGGTCCTTGTACATAACAAAATTTACATCTTGCTTTTTCTTTATTTTCATTGCAGTTATCAAACATGTTTTTTTCTCCTTTCCTTATAGTTTATGCAAGTGAAATATTAGTTTTTAGTAAATTTGTCTTATAATCTTTAATTTATGATAAATAAAAAAAGAAGAAATTATTATTGGAAAATAATGTTATTTGTTAGTTTTAAATATTAGTGGAGATGATGATAGAAACAGAAAATTTATCTTTAAAGTATTCTACTGGCTATAATTTAATAAACTAGACATAAAATAGTAATAAATTAAAGGAATCACTAATACTCATAATGATTCCTTTTTAATATCATTTTTATAATATGCTTAAAATTAGTTATGTAATAAGAAATCAATCATTTGTTTAATTTCATCTTCAGTCAATGTTATATCTTCACCAACTAATCCAATAGTAGGGTGAATCCCATCTTTTTTATGAAAGTCTGAACCGATTGTTGTCTTTAAATTGTGCTTTTTAGCAAAATCATTCCAACGGACTATATCATTATGTTTGATATCATTGCGATCTATATAAATATAGTTCGTTTCTATTCCATCTGGTTGCATTTCCATAACTAACTTTTCGATATCTTCTTCTGTTAGATTATCTTCATAACTATATGCAACAGGATGAGCTAAAATAACCTTGCCACCGGCTTTATGTATAAGAGAAGAAGCTTCTTTTGGGCTAATCGTTTCTTTCTTTACATAGGCAGGACAACCTTCATTCATAATGGTTTCAATAAATTCTCCCATTTGGGGAACATAACCAAAAACTTCCTTTAATTTAGTTTCATTTTCTTTGTTTCCTATTACATCATTGGCAATATGAGCTTTTGTTACGGCATCTATTTTGTCAAGTTCATCTACTGCTACTTTATATCCTAATTCTTCTAGCTTTTTAGCAACATTTCTTAAATATATATGTCTAGCATTTCTTAGATTATATAATTTTTCTCTAAGCTCTTTATTGTTTAAATCAAAGTTGTAACCTAAAACATGTATACCACATTTCTTGGTTTTAGTAGAAATTTCTACCCCTAGTATTAATTTAATATTTTTTTCTTTAGCATATTCAAAAAGCTCTTCATTATAAGCCTCAATTGTATCGTGATCACATATCGCAATAGTACTTACTTTATTTGTTAAAGCCTCATCTATAACTTCTTTTGGCGTTAAAACACCATCTGAACAAACAGTGTGAATATGTAAATCTATTAATTTTTCCATGAATTTATTCTCCTTTTATATAATTTTTGTAATGTTTTATTTTCAAATCTCCTTTTCACAGAATCAGGAGATACTGAATCAAGTATTTTAACGGCTTCTTTTTCTGACAACTTAGAAGCAACCATATCTCTGGCGTAATCAAGTTTTTGTTTTAAAGTTTCTTCAAAGTTAAAATCATTCATACTATATAAGAAATCTAGTGTGAAATTATAAGCTTCATCATCTTTTTGCCATTTTTTTCTTAATGAATCTGGCAGTATAGGTAGATATGGTATAGTATTCGTTTTAACTGAATTAATAACTGTAAAAGGCACTTGATCTAATAGTTTACTTAATTCTGAATATTTTATAACATGAATATCAAGTGGTAACATTTTTCTAGGCATTTTACCATTTTCCAAATCATTAATAGTTTCTTTAAAATCCTTAATTGTCTGAATTGGATTTACATCCGATGTATGCATATCAAGGGAATCAAATGTTTCCTTCAATTCTTTTTTAGCATCATCTACATTAGAATCTTCACACACCATCCACATATCAATATCAGGCAAGCGATTTATTATTTTTCTAGGTTTTAATTCTTTTTCTAATCTAGGACAAGGAATGCAGATTTGTTTTAAATCTTCCATATAAGGACCATTTATTGGTAGGCAACTTTCGCAAGGCCATTTTTTTAACTTTGATTTTAATATAGTATTTTTTAATTCCTCATTATAACGCAATTGTTCTTGTATAACAGGTAATTCTCCTTCAAAGTTTTTATCTAGTGCATAAAATGGATAGCCAGTTCCAAATGATCCACAATATCCTGTTGTAAACTGCATAACTTCATTAATAATATCAATATTCTTTTTTATGTACATTTTTTTAATATTATTATCTTCAAAATTACTTCTTTCAAATTTATTGGACCCTTCTGCTGCTTCTAAACAAATATTCATATAAATTCCCCCTATTTTTTAGAAAAGATAGCATGTGTAATAGCTATTTACAAAGATATCTTCTCTTTATAATTTACTACTTAATTTAATTTTGGTATTAATATATATAAAAATGTGCTGATATTATATCATGAGATAATAACATAAGTCAATCTTATTTTGAGTAAATTATGATTTTTAAACTTTGACGTATTTATGACTTTCTATATTAACATTTATAAGAGTTAAAGAATTTAAGTATAAGACAAAGCATGATAGAGATTTCAATGCAAGCGTGAATATAATGCTTGAAGGTTTAAAAATATATATGCAGAACTTAATTTAAAATGAAATTCAGTGAAAAATAATAGGGTGGCGACCATCCGATATAGGTCTTTTGAGAACTTGCTTTCAGTTTTGTTCAAAGAACTTGCTATAATAACTGTAGAAAGAAGGATAGATAATGGAATTTGATAAAGTAATAAGAAAAAGAACGGCTACTAGAAGTTTTAAAAGTGATGAGGTAAGTGATAGTAAGATAAGTAAAATATTAGAAGTAGGAAGAGTGTCACCAACTGCTAAGAATAAACAACCACAATTAGTACTTGTAGCTAAAAGTAAGGAAGCACTAGAAAAGATAGATAATCTAACTAACTCTAGATATATTGGTTATAAGACTGATGATTACCTAGAAAGTCCTATACATAATGTTAGAAAAGAATTAGAAGAGATGGTAAGATACATGTAAAGTTTAATACTTCTGATAACTAATAATTGACTAATACTTAAGAAAAGACTTAAAATAAGTTAAGAAAGAGGTGTTAGTATGTATCAAGCATATTATAAAAAACAAAGAAGAAAGAGTATAATAATTATTACTTTTTTAGTGCTTTTTTCTCTTATATCTACTTATCTTATCTATGAAAAGTTTGCAAACTCTAGAGATAAAGACTATGATACAGGAAAGATGGAAGTTGTCTTCCATGAAAAAAATGGTAATGAAATATCACTTGATAAATTTACACCTGTAACTGATGCAATTGGTCTTTCTAGTCCTAGTTATACTTTTACAGTTAATAATAATACTGATAAAAAAGTTAAATATAGTATTAAACTAGTAGCTAATAAAAAGAAAATGGAGCAGGATAATTGTGATAATAAACAAATACCTAAAGAGTTACTAAAATTAAGTTTTAGAAAAGATCATCAAACACCTGTTGCCTATGTTTTATCAGAGTTTCCTAATGATGTTATTTATGAAGATAGTCTAAAACCTAACAGTAGTGAAGATTACTCTATTAGATTGTGGGCCATTAATAGCAATTTTACCCTAGATAAGACAAGTCATTATCATGCTTTGATAGAGGTGGTAGAAGAGTGAGACTAAATCAAAAAGGATTTGCGGTTTCAACTATTTTATATGGATTGTTACTAGTCATGAGTTTTATTATTTTTTTACTTTTAAGTTTAAGTAGATTTGAAAGAAGAAATACTAATAATTACGTAGAACTTATTTCTAATGAACTAAATAATTGTGTGAATGATAGAAGCTGTTAAAACTTCTTTTTTTAGCAAAATGTATTGACAAGTGCTAACTAAATGCATACAATATTATTAGCACTTGAAAAGAAGAGTGCTAAGGCGGTGCTTAATAAATGGATATGTTATCAAAAAGACAAGAACAATTATTAAAAATGATTGTTGAAAATTATATAAAGCAAGCAACTCCTGTTAGTAGTAAACAATTATGTAAAAAACTAAAATGTTCTAGCGCTACTATTAGGAGTGAGATGGCAAATCTTGAAGAAGCAGGACTTTTAGAAAAGACACATACATCTAGTGGTAGAATACCTAGTCAAAAAGGGTATCGCTATTATGTAGATAACTTATTGAAACCTAGAAAAATGAATGGTGAAGATATGTTGAATTTACAAATAATTTTACATAATCAATCATTAGAGTTATCAGATTGTATTTCTAAGAGCTTGCAATTAGTTTCTGATATGACTAGTTATACAGCAGTAGTATTAGGTCAAGCTTCTCATGATAACTTACTAAAAGAAGTTAATGTTGTTCCTTTGACTGATAATCAGTTAATAATGATAGTAGTGACTGATAAAGGAAAAGTGGAACATAAGACGGTAACGCTAGATCAAGTTAATATGAGTGATGTTAAGAAAATGGTTGATTTGATTAATAAACTGATAGTTGGTACACCAATAGATGAGATTAGTACTAAACTTGAGTTTGAGATAAAACCAATCATCGGAAACTATGTTGAGCAACATGAAAAATTATATGATGTTATTTATCATGTCTTTGATGATTTAACTCATCCAGATATCAATGTAGTAGGAAAAACAAAGTTCCTAGAACAACCGGAGTTTGGCAGTATTGATAAAGTAAAAGGATTGTTTGCTAAGTTAGATGATCAAGACTTAATAAAAGAAATTAAACAAGATAATTCTAATAATATTGAGGTTTATATCGGAAGTGAAAATAATATTGATTCTGATGTAACTGTTATAAAGACTGGCTTTAAAACAAAAAATGAAGAAGGAACAATTGCTATAATTGGACCAAAGAGAATGGAATATGAGCGAGTTATGAGTTTACTAGAATTTATTAAAGATAATATTGAAGGGTGATGAAAATGGAAAAAGAGCATAAAAAGCATAAACATGAGCATAATAATCAAGAAAGACATGAAGAGAAAAAATGTAATTGTGAGAAAACTTGTGCATGTCAAGATGAAAAATGTGAATGTAAGCATGATAAAGTAGAAGAAAGGCAAACGGAAGAAATTGAAAAATTAAGAAATCAATTAACAGAAATCTTAAATGAAAAACAAAGTTTGTTAGAAAAATTACAATATAGTAAGGCAGAAATGATTAATTATCGTAAACGCAAAGAAGAAGAAACAGATAATAAATTAAAGTATGCTAATCAAGATTTAATCTTAGAAATAATACCGGTACTTGATAATTTTGAACGAGCTATTAAGTTAGATGATAATGATTTAACTGATGAGTTATCAAAATTCTTAACTGGTTTTAAGATGATGTATGCTTCCCTTTGTGAAGTGTTAAAAAAATTTGGCGTTGAAGAAATTGACTGTGAGGGTAAAGAATTTGATGCCAATACTATGCAAGCACTAATGACTGATAGTGATTCTAACTTTGAAGATGATATTGTCTTAGATGTATTATTAAAAGGATATCGTTTAAAAGATAGAGTCATTAGACCAGCTAGTGTAAAAGTAAATAAAATAGAGAAATAGGAAAAGGAGATAGATAATATGAGTAAAATAATAGGTATAGACTTAGGTACAACAAATAGTTGTGTCGCAGTATTAGAAGCAGGGGAACCAAAAGTAATCCCTAATCCAGAAGGTAATAGAACAACTCCTTCTGTAGTAGCATTTAAAAATGGAGAAAGAATAGTAGGAGATGCTGCTAAGCGTCAAGCTATTACTAATCCTAACACTGTATCATCAATCAAAAGATTAATGGGTACTAGTGAAAAAGTAGAAATTGAAGGAAAGAAATATACACCAGAAGAAGTATCAGCTATGATTTTATCTTACATGAAAGATTATGCTGAAAGTTATTTAGGTGAAAAAGTAGAAAAAGCAGTTATCACTGTCCCAGCATACTTTAATGATGCTCAAAGACAAGCAACTAAAAATGCTGGTAAAATAGCAGGACTTAATGTAGAAAGAATCATTAATGAGCCAACTGCAGCTGCACTTGCTTATGGACTTGATAAACAAGAAAAGAATCAAACAATCTTAGTATATGACTTAGGTGGTGGAACATTCGATGTATCTATCCTTGAATTAGGTGATGGTGTATTTGAAGTTAAATCAACTGCTGGTAATAACCACTTAGGTGGAGATGATTTTGATAATAAAATCATGGACTACTTAGTTGAAACATTTAAAAAAGAAAATGGTGTAGATTTATCTAAAGATAAAATGGCTATGCAAAGACTTAAAGAGTTAAGTGAAAAAGCTAAGAAAGATTTATCTTCAATGACAACTACGCAAGTATCAGCACCATTTATCTCTCAAAGTTCTGATGGTCCACTTCACTTAGAAATGACTTTAACAAGAGCTAAATTTGAAGAGTTAATTCATGATCTTGTTATGTCAACCCTTGAACCAGTAAGAAAAGCTTTAAAAGACGCTGATATTAAAGCAAAAGACTTAGATAAAGTAATCTTTGTTGGTGGATCTACTCGTGTACCATTAGTATATGAAACAGTTAAGAAAGAACTTGCTATGGAACCATCTCGTGAAGTTAACCCAGATGAAGTAGTAGCAATGGGTGCATCTATTCAAGGTGGTGTATTAACAGGAGACGTTAATGATATCGTTTTACTTGATGTAACACCATTATCACTTGGTATTGAAACATTAGGTGGAGTTATGACTGTATTAATCCCAAGAAATACAACTATTCCAACTTCTAAATCAGAAGTATTCTCAACTGCTGCAGATAATCAACCAGCTGTAGATGTACATGTATTACAAGGTGAAAGATCAATGGCTAGTGATAACAAAACACTAGGAAGATTCCAATTATCTGATATTCCACCAGCACCTAGAGGAGTTCCACAAATCCAAGTAACATTTGATATTGATGCCAATGGTATCGTTAATGTAACTGCCAAAGATTTAGGAACTAATAAAGAACAAAAAATTACTATTACCTCTAATACAACCTTATCAGATGATGAAATTGATAGAATGATGAAAGAAGCAGAAGCTAATAAAGAAGCAGATAAGAAGAAAAAAGAAGAAGCAGACTTAAGAAATGATGCTGAACAAATGATTTTCCAATCTGAAAAAGCTTTAAAAGACTTAGGTGATAAAGTTGATAGTAAAGAAAAAGAAGAAGTAGAAAATATCGTTAAAGAGCTAAAAGAAGCCTTAGAAAAGAACGATATGGATAAAGTTAAAACTATTAAAGAAAATCTTCAAGAAAAAGCTATGAATTTATCAGCTAAAGTGTATGAACAAGCTGCTAAAGAACAACAGGAAAATAGTAACAATGAAACTGCAAATGATGATTCTAAAAAAGATGATGTTCAAGATGCTGAATATGAAGAAAAATAATAATCTAAAAGTTCTAGGTGACTAGAACTTTTAGCCTAATAATAGAAAGAGGAAATATGAAACAATATAAAAATAGAAATGAAGTAGAGGAAAAATATAAGTGGGATTTAACGGAATACTATAAAAGCGATGATGAGTTTTTTGAAACTTACTCTAAACTAAATAAAGAGTTGGATATATTAAAAAATTATGTGGGATGTACTACTGATTCTTTTAAACTTTATGAATATTTAGATAAAGAAATTAAATATGAAACAGAAATTGAAAGAATGTATATTTATGCTAGTGTAAGAAATGATGAATTGTTAGGACAACCTATTCCTTTAGATATGTTAAATAAAGCTAGCTTATTAATAACTAAATTAAATAATTTAACAGCTTTTTTCAATCCGGAGTTATTAAAAATAACAAGTACTTCTTATAAACAATTATTTATTACTAATAATAAATTAAATGATTATAAGCCGTATCTAGATGATATTTATCGTTATAAAGAACACGTTTTAAACGAGGAAGAAGAGAAGTTAGTGACTTCTTTAGTATCTGCTACTGATGATTTTAGTAATATTTCTTCTAACTTGCTTAATGGTGAACATAATTATGGTAAAGTAACAATTAATGAACATGAGAAAGTTGAGTTAACAACAACTAATTCTCGTTTTCTTAAAACTTCTAAAGATAGAAAGGTTAGAAAACAAGCTGATACAAAATTATTAAAGAAAGCAAGTGAATATGCTTCAACCTCAGCTAGTCTTTTGAATGGTTATGTCAAATTAAAGGATACATTAGCAGGTATTTATCACTTTAGTGATTCTTTAGAAGCAAAATTATTTTCCAATGAGTTAAATGTTAAAGTATATGATACTTTATCAAAAGTAGTTAGAGAAAATGTTGGATCATTACAAAGATATTATAAAGTAAGGAAGAAGATACTTGGTCTAGATGAATTATATACTTATGATTTATTGGCAAAACTTTCTAATTCTACTAAGGAATATTCAATAGAAGAAGCACAACAAATTGTAAGAGAAGCTTTAAAACCATTAGGAGAAGACTATTTAGCTAAGTATGATAAGATAATTAAGAACAGGTATATTGATTACTGTCAATATAAAGGCAAATGGAGTGGTGGCTATTCTATTAGCGGACATGCTAATAATTCAAGAATACTTATGAGTTATAATTATGATTTTGAATCTATTTCAACTATTGCTCATGAAGCTGGTCATAATATTAATCATCAATATTTAATTGAAAATAATTTTCTACCTTACCGTGAGAATGCTATAATTAATGCTGAAGTTACTTCCTTAATAAATGAATGTTTACTTGCAAATTATATGATTAAGAATGCTAAAACTAAAGAAGAGAAGATACTTGGACTTGAAAATATTATTGGTGTTATTGAATCTAACTTATTTGGAGCTACTCGTGGATGTGATATAGAACGTTTAATGTATGAATATGTTCATAATGGTAATTGTTTAACTAAAGAATTTATGAGTAAAATAACTAAAGATTCACTAAAATACTATTACGGTAAAGAAGTTAAACTAGCTAAATATAGTTCATATAACTGGATATATATAAGTCATTATTATATGAACTTCTACTTGTATAGCTATGCTATTTGTATATCAGTAGCATCTCACTTAGCAAGTGATATATTAAATGGTAATAAAGAAACACTTGATAAATATTTAAAATATATTAAAACTGGTTCAAATGTTACTCCTCTTGATACTTTTAAAATATTAGGTGTAGATTTAGAAAAAGAAGATGTTTATCTAGATGCTGTTAAATATTTTGATAGTTTAGTAGATGAACTTGAAGAATTAACAAAATAGGAGGTACAAGTATGGCAACTAAAAAGGATTATTATGAAGTATTAGGTGTTAGTAAAAGTGCTAGTCAAGATGAAATAAAGAGTGCTTTTAGACGTCTTGCAAAGAAATACCATCCTGATATTAGTAAAGAAGAAAATGCTGAAGAAAAATTTAAAGAAGTACAAGAAGCATATTCAGTTTTGTCAGATGAAAATAAAAGAAAACAATATGATCAATTTGGTCATGCAGCTTTCCAAGGTGGAGCGGCTGGTGGAAATCCTTATGGAGGTTTCTCATCAGGTGGTTTTGGGTTTGATACTAGTGACTTAGGAGATATTTTTGAAGACTTGTTTGGAGGAGGCTTTGGAGGTTTCTCTAGTGGAAGTAGTAGAACAAGTAGTAGAAAACAACGTGGTAGTGATATGCTGCTTAGAATGAATCTTACTTTTGAAGAAGCAGTATTTGGTTGTGAAAAAGATATAGATGTAGATGTAATTGATGAATGTGATAATTGTCATGGTAAAGGCGGCTTTGATGAGAAAACTTGTTCAAGATGTCATGGTAGTGGAACAGTTACGGTAGAACAAAGAACAATTTTAGGTTCTTTTGTTACTAAATCAACTTGTCCTGATTGTAAAGGAAAAGGTAAGACTTTTGCCAAAACTTGTTCAGATTGTCGTGGAACAGGTACTGTCAAGGTAAGAAAAACTATCACTGTACACGTTCCTGCTGGAATAGATAATGGAGAAAGATTAAGATTAGCAGGTAAAGGACATGCTTCTCCTAACGGTGGAGAGTCTGGTGATCTATATCTAGAATTTTCTATCAAAGAACATGACTACTTTAAAAGAGACGGTAATGATATCTACTTAGAAGTACCAATTACTATTGTAGAAGCAACACTAGGTTGTAAAAAAGAAATACCAACTATCTATGGTAATATAACTGTATCTGTACCAGCTGGAACTGATAGTGGAACTAAACAAAGAGTAAGAGGAAAAGGTATCAAAGATGATAGAAGAAGAACAGGGGATATGTATATAATCTATCGAGTACAAACTCCTAAAAAACTTTCAAGAGATCAGAAAAAACTATTTGAGTCCCTTGCTAATACCGATTTTAAAGATATAGATATTGATAGATTTGATAAATTTACAAGAAAGAATGAATCATAATGATTTGTTCTTTTTTTGACATAATTTTTATATACAATATGTTAGATTATCATTAGGTGATAAAATGAAAAAAGAAAAATGGTGGGGAACAATTCTTCTTCTCTTAATAATAATGTTTAGTTTTATAACTAAAGATGATATAACTAAAGATACGGTTTATGTTACTAATACAAATATGACTTTTGAAATAGAAAACTTAACTAAAAAAATTAATATAGATGATATCTCTTATGAAGAAATTAATTCAAAAGAAAAAATATTAACAATTAATAATTCTGAAGAAATAACTTATCAGCTAGTAGAATCTTATTTGTCTAGTGATTTCCTAAAGAAATATCCAAACTTTATTTTTAATAATGAAAGGTATCAGATATTTACCGTTATTTATAATAAAGACATAAAAGTATTAAATAACCATTTAGACTATATAAATGAATTACAAGATTTATCTAACTACTATATTTTCTATGAACCTAAATTAGATGATGAAATTATATTATTAAGAGTTGTAAAAGAGAATAAAGAAATAGTATTAGGTGCTGTAAAACTTTAAATATGAAGTGCATTTTCTTGATTTAGTTGCTTAGAATTATTATTTTTATAGATCAACGCTTCTTTTTGATAATACTCGTTAGTAGCTTTAATAAAACAAGTATCATCTTTTTGTTTTATTCCTAGTATTCTAAAAGCAGTCTCTACATCTGTGTATTCCATAGGTTGCATCATATATTCATTTAATGCTAGCACTTTATCTAAAGAATCATCTTGCATCAGTAAGTAACTGCTATAAGCAGTACCTATAAAATATCTAAATGAATAATCTGGATTGAATTTTTTATTATCCATTAACTTATTTAGATAATTTAAGTACATTAAAAAATCTTCTTTTTTCATATTGTAAAAATTTAACTCTTTGCTATGTTCATTAATAAAACTATAACTATTTTCATCTAAATAACCTAAGTGATTTTTTAAATTTAAAAAATCACTTTCAATGCTTAATTCATTATGACAATTCCAAAAATCAATGTATCTAAGTATTCTTGATTTAGCTACATCTGTTCTTGAGTAGCCATTTTCTATTAAAAAATCTAAAAATTTATTTTCCATGTAAATTGATATAACTTCAGAAAATACTGGTGCCACCTTAGAGTTGGAACTGTTTAAAGAATGAAAGAATTCATGTATAACACAAGTAGAATCATTTATAGTACCAGTGAATTTTACACTATAATTCTTATTATTACATTGGTTTTTAATATTTTGTTCATCTTCATCAAATGAGTTATGAAAATCGAAATATCCATTGTTGAAACTTTCCTTGAAATATTCTAAATAATCTTCTCCCAAATTAGAAAGAAACTTAGTTACTAAATCGAGCGTTTCAACTCCACTAACTTTTTCTTTTAATTTTAAATTCAACACATTAGAACCAATAAGTTTGAATAAATTAATTTTTTTTCTTCCCTTTTTTAAAAAACTAACGGCTAAATCTAAATTAGAAACATAAAACTCGTTTTGACTTTCATTTAAAAAGTCATTAAAGGTGTCATTAAGCTTAAAATATTCCATATAACACCAACCCCTCAATTTGCCATATTATATCACATTTTGGGCATTTTGTCTAGTATATTGTTGTTGCTCTAATGAGACTGCTTTATTTGAAAATGTAAAAAAATTACTAAAAATAATTGACAATGGGTAAAATATTATTGTAAACTTTACTAGAAAACGTTGATGAAGAGAAGTAGTGATACTTGACTTATAAGAGAAGCTGTGGTTGGTGAAAGAGTATTTTTGAATAACACTTCGGAGTGCTTAAAGAATAAAGTAGACTAAGCCGGGTAGACTCCCGTTAACAAGATAAGCGATTATCATACTTGATAATAAATTGGGTGGTACCGCGGGTAAAAGACTCGTCCCTTAACTGGGATTAGAGTCTTTTTCGTTTTCTAAAGAAAGGACTGATAAATGTGATAACTAAAGAGATGTTGAAAGATTATGCTAAAAAACTTATGTTTGACATGGATGATAATGAGTACGAAACATTAGAAGATGAGTTTAAAACCATTCTTAAACAAATGGAACTTATTGAAAATATTCCTAATATAAAAAAGACAGAACCATTATTTTATCCATATGTCTCATACGAAGCGAAGCTTAGATGTGATGAGATTAATGAAATGGAGATGCTTTCTGTTAATGAAGTATTAGAAAATACAGAACATCAAGTAAGAGATCAAGTAAAAGTACCAAGGGTGGTGGAAGCAGATGAATTATAGAAAATGTTTAATTAGTGATTTAAGAGAAAATTTAGATAATGGTAGTATAACTAGTGAAGAACTATTTAGGGAAGCAGTTAGTCTTGCTAATAAGTATCAAGAACCTTATAACTGTTTTGTAACTATCTGTGATAAGTTTAAGATGAAGAAAAGAACTACTCCACTAGCAGGTATACCTTATGCTTTGAAAGATAATATTTCTACTAGTAATATTTTAACAACAGCCTCTAGTAATATCTTAAAAAACTATGTACCAGTCTATGATGCGACAGTTTATAAGAAATTAAAGAATGCTGGAGCAGTATTAGTTGGAAAAACTGTTCTAGATGAACTTGCTATGGGGGGAACTGGAACAACCGGACATACTGGAATAGTTAGAAATCCTTATGATAAGACAAGAGAAATTGGTGGATCTAGTGCTGGAAGTGCTGCTGCAGTTGCTCTTGGAATAGTTCCTTTTGCTATTGGAAGTGATACTGGTGACTCTATTAGAAAACCAGCTGCTTTTGGAGGAGTGGTTGGCTATAAACCAACTTATGGTTTAATATCTCGTTATGGTTTATTTGCTTTTGCTTCAAGTCTTGATCATGTTGGTTGTTTTGCAAGAAGTGTTAAAGATGTCGCTTTAGTTACTAATTCTATTAAAGGATATGATCCTCATGATATGACTACTTATCAAGATGATAGTGATTTACTAACTGGTATCGATGAACCATTAGCAGGTAAAAAGTTATTCTATATCAAAGAAATAGTAGATAGAAGTTTATATAAAGAAGACGATGATGAACTAATGCAAGTATTAGATAACTTTTATTCACTACTTGAAAGATTAAAAACTAGAGGAGCAGAAATAACAGAAGTATCCATTGATAAAGCATTATTAGAAGCGATATATCCTACTTATATGACAATATCTTGTGCTGAAGCGACTAGTAATAACTCTAACTTAACAGGAATCGCTTTTGGAAATAGAATAGCTAAAGATGATGTTAATAGTCTAATAACTGCTACTAGAACAGAAGGCTTCTCAGAACTTATTAAAAGACGCTTTGTCCTAGGTAGTTATATTTTACAAAAAGAAAATCAAGAGAAACTTTATCTAAATGCTTGTAGAGTTAGAAGATTATTAGTAGATAAATTAACAAATCTTTTTAAAGAATATGATAGCTTAATCTTACCTTGTAGTGGTGGACCTGCTCCTAAGTTTGATGATGATAGTGATAAGCTAAGTGATAAATACCTATTATTAGAAAATCATATGGCACTAGGTAACTTCGGAGGGTTCCCATCAATTACTATCCCATCTGGTTTTGTAAATAACTGTCCGATTGGTATTAATCTTACTAGTGGAATAAAAGAAGATAAGAAGGTATTAAATATTGCTAATGAGATAGAAATGTTAACCGGTCTTAAAGGACAAATAGGAGGTGAAGAGTAATGTATGATGTAGTTATTGGACTTGAAGTACACTGTGAATTAGATACGTTATCTAAAAACTTTTCAAGTAGTGAAAATAGTTATACTAAGATTCCTAATATTCACGTTTCACCAGTTGATTTAGGACTACCGGGAATATTACCTGTTGTAAATGAAAAAGCTTGTTACAATGCTTTAAGAACAGCGATGGCTCTTCACTGTGAAAACCCTGATGAGATAATGTTTGATCGCAAAAACTATTTCTATCCAGATCTTCCTAAAGGATATCAAATAACTCAAGTTACTAAACCAATGGGAAGAAATGGTTACTTAGATATATTAGTAGATGGTTCTATCAAAAGAGTATTAATTCATCAGTTACATCTTGAAGAAGATACAGCTAGTCTAGAGCATGATAAGAACTATTCCCTAATAGATTACAACCGTAGTGGTGTACCACTAATGGAAATAGTAACAGAACCATGTCTTACCAGTGCCTTAGAAGCAGTAACTTTTCTAGAAGATTTAAGAGATGTCTTCTTATATCTAGGAGTTAGTGAAGCAAAGACTGATAAAGGTCAGATGAGATGTGATGTTAATATCTCTTTAAAAGAAAAAGGTAGTGATAAGCTTGGTACTAAAGTCGAGATGAAAAATATTAACTCCTTCACAAGTGTCAAAGAAGCGATAGAATATGAAATAAAAAGACAAAGTGAAGCCTTAGCTAAAGGTGAGAAAATAATTCAGGAGACAAGACGAATTGATGAGATGGGAAAAACCCACTCTATGCGTGAAAAAGTAGATGCCATTGATTATAAATATTTTGTAGATGCTAACTTACCACCAGTTAAAATAACAGATGCTAAGAAAGAAGAACTAAGAAGTTCTATTCCTAAATTAAAACTAGATAGAATTTTAACTTATCAAAAAGAATTAGGACTAGATAATTATGATGCTTCTATTATTGCTAAAGAAAAAGACCTAGCAGATTACTTTGAAGAGACTATAAAAGATGTAAAAGATGTAAACTTAGCTGTTAACTTTATAACAACTAGTATCTTATCAACCTTAAATAAACTAGAAATTACTATTGAAGAGTTGGTAGTAACTCCTTCAATGCTAAGTAGTTTAATAAACTTAGTAAGTAGTGATAAGTTATCACTTGATCATGCTAAAAAAATACTTTATAAAGCAATAGAGTTAAAAACTGATCCTATTAAATTAATAGAGAAAGAAAATTTGTCACAAATAAACGATAAAGATGAATTAATTAAATACATAAAAATAGAGTTTGATAAATATCCTAATCAAGTAGAACAATATATAAAAGAAGATAATTTATCAGTTATTAATTTCTTTATGGGAAAAGTTATGTCATCTACTAAAAGACAAGCTAATCCCAATATGACAAGAGAATTAATTAAAGAAGAATTAGAAAGGATGAAGATGAATGATTAAAAATATATATCGTGACTGCTATGCTGGTAGTCTTAGAGAAAAAGATATTGATAAAGAAGTAAAAGTAGCTGGTTTCATTGAAAACATAAGAGACCATGGTGGAGTAATCTTTGTTGATTTAAGAGATTACTATGGAACACTACAATTAGTTAGCAATGATGATAAGATGTTTGATGATTTAACAAGAGAGTCATCTGTTACAGTAACGGGAAAGATTCGTAAAAGAGATAGTGATGACTATAATGATCGAATTGAAACTGGTACTATTGAATTATTAGTTAGTTCTATAAAGGTACTAGGTAAGAGTAAGAATGTTTTACCATTTGAAGTTATGACTAGTAAAGATGTATCAGAAGATGTAAGACTAAAGTATCGTTATCTAGATTTAAGAAATCCTAAAGTTAAACAGTCTATTTTGTTTAGAAATAAGGTTATTCACTTTTTAAGAAACTTAATGGAAAGTGAAGACTTTGTTGAACTACAAACTCCAATTTTAACTTCATCATCTCCTGAAGGAGCAAGAGACTTTCTAGTACCTAGTAGAAAATATAAGGGAAAGTTTTATGCTTTACCACAAGCTCCTCAACAATTTAAACAATTACTAATGTGTGCTGGTTTTGATAAATACTATCAAATAGCACCATGCTTTAGAGATGAAGATGCAAGAAGTGACCGTGTCTACGGTGAATTTTATCAATTAGATTTTGAAATGGCCTTTTCAACTGAAGAAGATGTCTTAAGAATGGGTGAGAAAGTATTTTATGAAACTTTTAGGGAGTTTGCTAAAGATAAAGATATATCAGAACCACCATTTATTAGATTAACTTATAAAGAAGCTATGGAAAAGTATGGTTCTGATAAACCGGATTTAAGAAACCCTTTAGTTATAATTGATTTAACAGAAGAGTTTGAAGAGACAGAATTTCGTCCTTTTAGATGTGTACCAGTTAAAGGAATAAAAGTAGAAAACTTAGCTAGTAAGAGTAATTCTTGGTTTAATGAGGTAGTTGATCATGCCAAAAGTATTGGTATGCCTGGTATCGGTTATTTAAAAGTAAATGAAGATTTATCATTCGCTGGTCCTATTGATAAGTTTTTAACTGAAGATGAACGTGAAGCTTTAATAGATAAAGCTGATCTTAAGAAAGATGATGTCTTATTCTTTATAGCAGATCGTAAAAAATCGCTAGAACTAGCTGGTGCTATTAGAATGGAATTAGGTAGAAAACTTGATTTAATGGATCCTAATAAATATGTCTTTGCTATTATTCATGACTTTCCAATGTTTGAGTGGGATGAAGAAAATGAGTGTTATACTTTCATGCATAATCCATTTAGTATGCCAAAAGATGGAATGAAAGGACTTGATCAAAAAGTAGAAGACATTTTAGCATATCAATTTGACTTTGTTTGTAATGGTGTAGAACTATCTAGTGGAGCTGTTAGAAACCATGACTTAGAAATCATGAAGAAGGTATTCGCTATAGCAGGTTATGAGGAAGAAGAAATAGAAAAGAGATTTAAAGCTTTATATGAAGCTTTCCAATATGGAGCACCACCTCATGCAGGTATGGCTCCTGGACTTGATCGTATTCTAATGATGCTTTTAGATGAAGACTCTATTAGAGAAACGATAGCATTTCCAATGAGTGCCTCAGGAAGTGATATCTTAATGAATGCTCCAAGTACTGTTACAGAACAACAATTAAGAGAAGTACATATCAAAGTAAGAGATTAGCTATAGAACATTCTATAGTTTTTCTTTTTATAGTTTGACATATTAACTGTATAAAATTTGTTTAATATTAAAAATTAATTGAAAATTACTCCCTCTTTGTGTTAAAATCTAATTAAAGATAAGGAAGAAGTGATTACTATGTATTTGTCAACCAATATGTCAAGTTTACAATTAGTTAACAGGGGGGGAGCAATTATATAGCTTAATTACCCTTTTTTATCATGCATTAATAACAGGATAGGAATAGTCTTATCTTGTTTTTTAGTGTAAATAAAATAGAAGGAGTGAAAGAAAAAAATGAACAACAAGAAACAACTACTATTATCAATCGGACTTGTTTTAATACTAGTTCTAATGATAGTAGGAATCAGTTATGCCGCTTTTCAGTTTATAGGTCAAGGTAGTAAAGTTTCGACTATTACTTCCGGTATTATGAAAATGAGTTATACTGAAAGCGATAACATAATCAATCTACAAGGTGCCTTACCAACCACAGATGAAACTGGTAAGAAAAGACTAACAGAAGGAGAATACTTTGATTTTACTGTATCAAGTACTATTCAAGGTAGTAGTAATATCAACTGGGAGATAGCATTAGCACCAATAGAACTGGAAAACATGTTCGATCCAGGCTTTATTAAAATGTATTTAACGGAATTAGATGATGATGGAAATGAAACACCGGTAGTAGAACCAACAATATTTATGGATCTTGATATGGAGGCTAACAAATATACTGGAAAACCAGCTATGGTTGAAGGCACAGAAAATACGACGCAAATACCAATCTTTACTTTATATTCAACATCAGCAGATAAAAGTTTTAATAAAAAATATAGACTTAGAATGTGGGTAGATGAAGAATATAATCCACAAGATGATGGAGGAAATCTTCAATTTGGAGTTAAGGTTAATGTTTATGGAAAAACTTTTATACCAAGGACTGGCTCAGTAGCAGACGTATTACTTGCCGGAGTAGGAGATAACGGCACTATAGATACAACAGATTCTGAACAAACATTTATTACAGGGGAAAACCCAGATAATTATATCTGGTATAGTGGAAAACTATGGAGAGCAGTATCAATTGATCCAAGCGATAACTCCGTAAAAATAATTACTCAACAAATCGCTGGTTTGAAAGCATCTACAGCTACTGGGCCAGACTTTAAAGGAAGTGATATGGAACAGTGGTTAAATGATACATCGGTAGATGGCTTCTTAGGAAATTTAAGAGAACCAGATAAATTTATTAAAAAAGATAGTGTTTGGAATGCAACATTTGCAAGAGAAACTACTAAACCAGAGAAGACCACATTAGTAACAGATGCCGTTGGTACGCTTAATTTGTATGAATATACGATGAGTTACAAAAATACAACTTACGAAAATGGGTATTTAAGGGAAGATACTTACTGGTGGTTATTAACACCATGTGGCGAAGATAATCATCAAATTGCTCATGTAGAAAGTTCAGGATATACTGAAATTGATGGTCCGACATATTCATATGGAATCCGTCCTGCTGTAAATCTTAAACCAACAGTAAAGGTTGTAAATGGGGAAGGCACCATATATAATCCTTATAGATTGGAAGGAGATAATGATAATCCAACTAATGTATTACTATCAACAAGATACAGTGGTGAATATATAAGCTTTGGAACTGAAGAACATGACTTATATCGAATAGTAAGTCATGAAAACGGAACGGGTACCAAAATAGTCAGCAATTATTATATTGATGGTGTTGCATTTGATGCTAATAAAAGTAATTTATTTTCTAAAGATACAACGCTTGGCTCATTCTTAAATGGAGAATTTTTAACGAGTGGTGAATATTTAACAGCAGAACAAGTAAATATGATAGAGGATAATACAACTTGGTATTTAGGAGCTGTTACAGAGACAAACTACAAATTAGCAAAATATCAAGATACAACAGGCAGTAGTCTGACAACAGCTACAACTACCGCCAAAGTAGGATTATTGAGATTTGGGGAATTAATGTCGGCTCCACTTTATAGGAATTCAACATTAACTCCTCGTGATGATCGAAATAAAATGGTAAATGCTGGCACTGGAAATGAAGTTTTTCTTGCTGAGAAAAACGTGAAACATTTCCCTGCTATGAATCTAAAATCTAATGTGATAATAACCGGTGGAAAAGGTACGGCTCAGGAACCATTCACTATAAAGTTAGGTAGCTAAATAATTAGTAGAGAAAAGCTTAAAAAATTATAGCTTTTTTCTTTTGTACTTTAAAGTTATGTGGTATACTTGTTTTATGATAGGAGGATAGGAAAGAAACTATGAACATTAGAAAAATTAGTACTAAGAATTTAGTACGAATACTAGTAGTTTTAATTGTTTTAATAGGTGGAATCTTTGCTAAGAAAACATTAACATCTTATGCTTTATTAGAAAATAGTGAAGCACCTAGTAAATTAGTTACTAGTACAGGTAATGTTATGTCTGATAGAGTAAGTCTTTTTGATGACTTAGAAGGTAATGAAGCTATTTCATTAGTACCTTTCTATGGAATAGATGATAATGGTAATAAATATACTGTATATTGTCTTGAAAAAAACAAAGATTTTGCTCCAAATCAGACTGTAACTAAAGTTGATACACCACTTGATGATGGATACACCTATATAATAAAAAATGGTTATCCTAATAAGAGCTTAACAGGAAATAATAAAAATGATAATTATTTAACGCAAATAGCTGTGTGGTTATATCAAGATAGATCAGCAGGTGTAAGTGATACTACAAATGGAGTGCTTACTGCTAATCAAAAAAGTTCAATTAAGAAAAGTAGTTATTACTCTGTAATTAATAAATTAGTAACAGGAGCGATGAATGCTAAAAACACTACTAATATTACTAATCCGACATTTAGTGTGAGTAGTGGAACATTGTCTACTGATAGTGATAATACTTATCTAATCAGTAATGTCATGAGAATAACTTCTAATACTGATGAGTTTATTAACTATAAAGTAGTTGCTTCTAGTAGTGATATTTTAGCAAGTGATATAGAAATACTTGATGAAAATAATAATGTAATAACTACTAATAGTGCTATAGCTAAAGATAAAGGCTTTAAAATTAGAATACCTTTAGCAAAGATAAAGAAAGCATCTAGTATTAATATTGATATTATTAACAACTATAAAGATTATAAGACCTATGGCTATGAACCACCAGAGGGCATGAAAGATACAATGCAAAAGTCATTTGTATCCTTACTAGCTGCTAATGTAACATCTAAACAAATATCTACTAGCCTTAATATGCCAGTAGGAAGTATTACTATTAATAAGATAGATAGTACTACTAATAATAACTTAGCAGGAGCTAATTTTACTATTAAGAGATTAGCAACTAATGAAATAGTAGATAGTTTTACTACAACAACTACAGCACATGTAACATCTAACTTGTTACCAGGTAATTATGAAATTACCGAAACAGCTGCTCCTAGTGGTTATTATATAACAGATAAGACAACTAATATAACAATAACAAGTAACGACTTAAATAAAACTAAAACAATAACTAATAGCCAAGCGGAAGTATCAATTAGAAAGATAGATAGTGTTAGTAAACAAGTAGTAAGTGGGGCAGTTTTGAAAATAGTAAATAGTGCTAATCAAACAGTAAAAACTATTACTACTACAAATGACTATACTAAAATAACTGGTCTTTCACTTGGAACTTATAAAGTAGTAGAAGTAACTGCTCCTGATGGTTATATCGTAAATACTACGGCAAAGGAATTTACTTTAAGTAGTACTAATCCAAAGGTAACTTTAGATTATGCTGATCAACAAAACGAAACAATTATCGTTAAGAAAGATGCTAAGACTAATACTATTTTAGCAGGTGCTACTTTAAAAGTTATTAATAAAGATACTAGTGAAGTAATTGATACTTTTGTAACAACAACTACAGGTCACAGTATAAAAGGATTAAAAGCAGGTACCTATAAAGTTATCGAAGAAGCTGCTCCTAGTGGTTATACTAAGAGTGATGCCACAGTAGAATTTACTATTAGTAATAATCAAACTGAAGTACAAACAGTAATATTCTATAACAGTACTAATCAAATAAGTATTACTAAAGTAGATGCTGATACTAATGAAGTCCTTGCTAATGCTAAGTTTAATATCTTAAATAGTAATAATCAAATAGTTAAAACATTTACTACGACAAAAGCAGCATATCTCTTGGACAAATTAGCAGTAGGTAAGTATTACTTAGAAGAGATAGAAGCTCCTAGTGGATATGTTCTTAATAAAGAAAAAGTAGCTTTTGAAGTAACTGCTACTACTAAAAATTTACAAGTAGTATTTAAAAATAAAAAGAATAGGTTAAAACTAGGTAAGATAGATGCTACTACTAAAGAATATCTAGCAGGGGCTAAAATGAAGCTTACTGATAGTGATGGTAAAACAGTAAAAGAATTTACTAGTGAGAGTAATTTAACTACTATTACTGGTTTAAAAGTAGGTACTTACTATTTAGAAGAGATAGAAGCACCTAATGGTTATATAAAAAATACTGCTAAGAATAAAATAGTTATTACTAATACATCAGATGAAGTAACTTCTACTATTGAAAATAAAAAGATAAAAGTAAGTTTAAGTAAAGTAGATGCTGATACTAATAAACAAATAGCAGGAGTATTATTTGAGTTACTAGATAGTTCTAAGAACGTGATAGGAACATTTACAACAACTGATACTAAAACAGATATTTCTTCTTTAAAATCATTAAAAGAAGGAGATTATTACTTAAGAGAAAAAAGTACTAAAGATGGTTATGTACTAGATAATAGTTTGCATAAATTTACTATAAATAGTAGTAATTATGACTTTACCATTACTTTAAAAAACAAATTAAATGAAGTAAGACTAGGTAAGATAGATGCTAAGACTAAGAAATATATTAAAGGAGCTACTTTAAAATTAAGTAGTGTAACTTATAGTGATTTTGAACCAGTGACATTTATATCAGAAGAAAATGCAACATCCATTAAAGGATTAAAAGTTGGTAAATATATCTTAGAAGAAGTAAAAGCTCCAGAAGGTTATGTTACTTCTAATTCAAAAATATACTTTGATGTAACTAGTAGTGGTGAGGTTAAGACAGAAACTATTAAGAATGATATATTATCTATTAGTATTAATAATAAAAAAGTAACTGTTAATGCTAATAAAGGTTATTCATTTACTATATATAATAGTGATGGTACTAAAGTAGAAGAGTTAACTATTAAGGATAGTAGTATTACAAGTAAAGAGCTTTCTAATGGTAATTATTACTTGAAAGAGACAAAGACTCCAGATTCAGTTGTTTTAAACTCTAATTTAGTTTATTTTACAATAGATGATAATAAGGATATGTCTATTAACTTTACTAATGATTTTACTAAAGTATATATAAGTAAAAAAGATATGGCAAATAGTGAGGAAATTGAAGGAGCTTCTTTAACCCTTACTGATAAGAATGGTACGGTTGTTAAAGAATGGACTTCCTCTAAAGATCCTTATTACATTGAAAGATTACCAGTTGGTGTATATACCTTAAAAGAAGTAGTAGCTCCTAAAGGATATGTTTTAAATACTTCAACAGTTACTTTTGAAGTTAAGGAAACAGGAGATATTCAAACAGCTACGATGTTTAATACAAAACCACTAGAAGATGTACCTAATACTTCTAAAAAGACAGGTATTTTCTATACAGTTGGTACTATTATTACTTTAATTGGTGTATCAATACTAGCTATATACTTTAAAAAAAATAAGACTCTAGGTTAATTCTAGAGCTTTATTTTTTTTACAAAAAGTGTTTGAAAAAAATAATTGCTATGTTATTATATATATAGGTAGAGAGGAGGCTAGGAATGGAAAAGAATAGAACAGTACAGCTAGTTGCAATTTTAGCGCTTGTGGTTGGAGTTGTTGGTTTATCAATTGGTTTTGCCGCATTTTCTAATACTTTAAAGATTCAATCTAGTGCTGAAGTAACTCCAAGTAAAGATACTTTAAATGTTGATTTTTCAAGTTCAGATACAGCAGTTGAAACTAGTAAAATAACACCAGTTACTGATCCAGTTGGAGTAGTTGCTACAGAAGCTACAATTGATAACACAAGTGATCCAACTATCAAAAACTTAAGTGCTACATTTAAAGAACCAGGACAAAAAGCAGTATATAGTTTTTATGCTTATAATGCCGGAGAACTAGAAGCTTACTTAAAAAGTATTGTTTATGCTAATGTAACAGGAGCAAATTCAACTAAAGTTTGTACAGCTAAAGAAGGAACCACTGATGCTTTAGTTCAAAAAGCTTGTAACGGAATATCTGTTAAAGTTAAAGTAGGAAGTGAAGCAGAAACAAATAGTGGTATTGCTAATATTTCAAATCACTCATTAGTAAAAAAAGCATCTGAACCAGTTACTGTAACTTTAGAATATGCAGCAGGTTCAGATAGAGCAGATGGAGATTTTACTGTTTCTTTTGGAGACATTACTCTAAATTATAGTTCAGTAGATTAAAAAAATATTGGCACGGTTTTTACTGTGCCATTTGTGATAGGTGATATAATGAAAAAAAGTTATAAAAGATTAGCTATATTTGCCTTTATCTTTATTTTATTATTTTTACTGAATAGTTTTGTATTTAAAATACTTAGTCAACCACTTTTAAATGGAATAGTTATTTTCCTAATTATTATAAGTTACTTCTTATTTGGTTTTGAAAAAGATAGACATAGATATACCAAAGATATAATCTTAGAAATTATTATAATTTTAATATCTTTTTTTCTACTATATTATTTATTAGGAATATTAGTAGGATTTGCTAAAACAGCTAATTATCTTACTATAAAATCAATTGTAAAGATTATTATTCCTCTAATTATTTATATAGTTTTAAAAGAGTTTTTAAGATATCAATTACTAACTAAAGCAAGTGAAAATAAAGCTTTGATAACTATAATTACTATCTTCTATATTATGATGGATTTAACTATTCCCTTTTCCTTTCATAGTCTTACTTTAGGTAAAGAAATATTTTTATTAATAGCAGTTACTTTTCTGCCTATAGTAACTGAAAATATTTTATTATCGTTTTTAAGTCTTAATTTTGGATATAAACCAAGTATATTATATTTAATAATAATTAAATTATATTGGTATATACTACCGATAGTTCCAAATCCTAATGAATATATCTACTCTTTAATCTTTTTTCTGCTTCCTGTAGTTATCTTACTAAAAATAAAAAAATGGTTAGCTAAAGATAGAGTAGAATCTATTGTAGAGAATAGTTATAAAAAAAGAAAAAGCGAACTAATTTATTATATTCCTTCGATACTCTTAGTTTTTACTCTGGCATATTTTGTATCAGGTTATTTTAGATATTATGCTATAGCAGTAGCAAGTGGTTCTATGGAAGATGTTATTTATAAAGGTGATGTAGTAATAGTTGATCAAAAATATAAAGACTTTACAAGTACTGATATTATTGCTTATAAATATAACGATAAGGTAGTAGTACATAGAATTTATAAAATAATAGATATAAATGATTCATATTATATTTATACTAAAGGTGATGCAAATAAAGAATATGATAAATATAAAATAACTAAAGATATGATAATTGGCGTAGTTAAATTTAAAATACCATTCATTGGTTATCCCACAGTTTTATTAAATGAAAAATGGTAAGAGGTGATAAAATTGAAAAAAACAAGGAGTCAAAGATTAGAAACTAGACAAAAAAAGATGAGAAAAAAAGTAGTAAAACGTAGAAAATTAAGATTAAAGAAACCATACTTCTCTTTTTCTTTTAGATTAGTAGTTTCCATAATGTTATTTCTTATCTTTTTCGGAGTAGGAGTATACTTTATAATTAATTCTATGAATATTACTCATGAAGAGGTTATCACTTATGAAGAAGAAGGAAAGATTGATTATTCAGTTTGTTTAAATAAAAATGAATTTTTTAATGATGAGTGTCTTTCAAAAGATATGTCTTATATTGCTAGTTTAATTAAAACTATTCCTCTTAATTTTAGTTATAAGTTTGGCTTAAGTAATGGTAATTTAACTGATAAGATGGAATATGAAATTATTGGTAAATTAGTAATATCTAATAAAGATAGTAATTCTAATTATTATGAAAAAGTATATCATCTTCAAGATAAAACAACAGATGGGGTTAGAAAAGTTAATGATAATTATGTAGTTAATAAAAATATAGACATTGATTATGACTATTATAATAGTATTGCAAATAAGTTTAAATCAGAATATGGAGTAGATAGTGAAAGCTATTTAGATGTTATATTTATCGTTTATAATCATGCTCCTTTAGAGTATAACATTCCTTCATTTTCTACAACCTTGATAAAAATACCATTATCCCAAAAGTCTGTTGAAATAAAAATGACTTCTAAAGAAGTTAATCAAAACCAAAATAAAGTAGTTTTGACTAATGAGTTTAATATTTCTAATTGGATTTATTTATTAATAGGTTTATTTTCATCTATTATCTCTATAATCTTTATAATAGTTATTATTAGAAAACTAGAGTTTATTAAAACAAAGAAAAGTTATTATGATAAGAAGTTAAATAAGATTTTAAAAGAATATGATAGATTAATAGTAAATACTAGAACATTACCTAATATAAGTAATTATTGTCAGATGAAAATTGATAGTTTTGAAGAGTTATTAGATGTAAGAGATAATTTACATTTACCAATTATGTATTATGATGTTATAAAGCATCAGAAAGCTATATTCTATATTTTACATGATAGTAATATCTATATATATACTTTAAAAGAGATAGATTTAATAGGAAAAATGAAAAATGAAAAGAAGAGCTAAGAGAAATTACTATTTACTTATTACTATAATTATTTTAAGTACTGTTGTTTTATTGAGCATAGGTTATTCATCTTTTAAAAATGAATTAGCAATAACTAATATATCTAGTACTGTTAGAATAGATAAAGATATTAGAGTTATGGGAGTTAAGCTTAATAATAGTAATAAAGCAAGTAGTATGTATGAAGATTATAATGTAGCTAATATTAGTTTTCAAGGTAATTTAGAAGAGGCTGACTCTTATCTTATATATGATGTAGATGTTTATAATTTAGGCAATGTAATAATGGGAATTAGGAGTGTTGATATTAATAATGAAAATTTAAAAGTTGAAATACTAAATTATAATTTGAAAGATAAAATATGTGATGATAATAATAAATGTATATTAGGAATTGAAAAGAAATTACAAGTTAAAGTAGCGTATAAAGAAGGAAGTTATTCTTCTTCCAATACATCATTTAATATTAGAGTAGATTTTATCTTTGGAAGAATTTATAATATTAATTATAATGATATTGATTCTACTAATCTACCTAGTGAAATAATAGAAGGAGATAAACTAGTAGTAAATATTCCCCCAAAAATAGGCTATGACTTAAAAGTATTCATGAATGGAAAACGTTTAACACTTGATAGTGACTATCAATATGAAAATGATACTTTAACTATATTTAATGTTGATGGTGATATTAAAATGTACTATAAGATGCCAATTTGTCAAAGAGCTACTGTTCTTCATCAAGAAGAATGCTTTGGTAATTATTGTGCTGGCCTAGGTTATAAAACAGATGGCAGTATGCAAACAAAAATGATTTCTTATGGCTCTTTAGGAGAAACAGGTAAGCTCTCTTCTGGTGATGCTTTTGATTGTGATGTTGATGGTGATGGAGTATATGATTCAGCTACCGAAAGATTTTATTATGTAACTGATATGGATAATGATACAGCTGTTTTGATTTATTATAATAATGTAAGTGGGGGTAAGCCTAGTAATGATAAGTACTATTTTTATGATAGTTCAGGAGAAAATTGGCATGGCCCAAGAACTGCTATGGAACAACTTCCAACTACTAGTCAATGGTCTAATGTAAAATTAACTAATACCGAAAGAGTTTTAACCAATGAATATGGTACTAATAGTACTAAAGGAGGATATACTTATCCTGATGTATTAAGTTATAAAGGATATGCTGCTCGTCTTTTGACTATTGCAGAATTAAGAAAAATAGTTGGTTTTTATATTCCAACTTGGAAAACTGGAGAGTTTGATAAGCATCTTTATTTAGTTGAGAATACAAACTTTTCTAAAAAAGATAACTCTAAATTTGATGGATTTTGGTTAGAAAGTCCTAGAAATACAATGCCATCTTATGCTTGGATGGTTTATGCAACTACAAGAAGATTACACAGTGTAGAAGTAAATAGTAAAAATGCTATTTTAGGGGTTAGGCCAGTAATAGAAGTGGCTAAAGATGATATAAATTATTAAATGGAAAATTAACGAGGGGGATATAAATATGAAAAACTTAAAAGTTAATGATTATGTACTTAATGGAAAATATGCTATATATAAGTTAGGATCTATGTCTGTTAATAATCTCCGTATTATAGATACTGGTAAAAAATACGGATGTATGAATACTGGTAAGGATTTTTACCCTGAAGGATTAAGTCTTGAAGAAAGAAAGGCTTTGTTCTTAGAACATAGAAGATTGGCTAGTGCCTCTTATAATGAAGAATTTGATCCAAAGAAAATTTATATGCCAAGTCAAAATAAAGAAGGTAAGGCAGTAGAGTTAACTAGAGCGATGGTTGAAGCTTATGAGGATGGTTGGGACTTAGATATACCTGGTGACATTTTAATAATTACTAAAGATTTGCCTGGCGTTGTAGCAGGTTTCCCAGTTGCTGATTGTCCAGTGTTAATTGCTAGTGACTTGAAAAATGGTGTTACAGCAACTGCTCACTGTGGAGCAGAAATGATAGATAATTATCTACCAAAACTTACAATCGAATCTTTACAAAGTAAATATGATAGTAAACTAGATGATATTTACGTTTATATAGGTGCTCATGCCGGTAACAACTGGACTTACGACTCTATGCCTAAATGGGCTAAGGAATCATTTTGGGAAGAAATTGGTGCTATTAAAGAAAAGGAAAATGGAGAATTTAAAATTGATTTAAGAAAAGCTTTACTTTATCAATTGAATCCTAATGATTTTGAAACATTTATAGTAAATAATGATGATACTATAACTAATCCAGATTACTATTCTAATAGTGCTTCAAGAAATAATAAATCTAAAGCAGGAAGACAGTTTACAGGAGCATACTATAAGAAAAGATAATAAAAGGCGATCAATAAATGATCGTCTTTAATATTCTTTCTGTATTTTTAAAATTATACTTAGCTATTTCCTTAAGTTTTTCTTCTCCATACTTTTCTACTACTTCCTCGCCGACTTTATCAACTTCTTTAGAAGCTCCCTTTAAAAGAGGTATATGAATACTATCTGATAATTTATCAAATTCTTTTAAGAAAATATATCTACTAATAATAGAAGAAGCAGCAACAGCAAGATTTTTATCTTCAGCTTTAGTCATAAAAGTGATACCTCGTTGAATTTCTTTAGCATCATTTAGATATTCATAATACCTTTTTTCTCTTGCAAATTCATCTACAATAATATAATCAACTTTTGGATTAACTTCATGCATCAACTGATATAAAACCTTATTATGCATAATAGCTTTTATTTTATTCATATTAAAATCTTTGGTATAATTTTTATTATAATCAATATTATTTAAAATAAGACTACGGTAGGTTAGTTTTTTAGCAAGAATAGGAGCATTAGCTAAGATAAATTCATCAGTTAGCTTTTTACTATCTCTAATACCTAAATCTTCTAAAAACTTAACTTCTTCTTTTGGAACATAAGTAGCTGTTACTACTATGGGACCAAAATAATCACCAGTACCAACCTCATCACTACCAACGGAAGAACAATTGTGATACTTATTATCATTAGCATTAACTTTAGGAGTAGATTCTATCCCATCCATTTCTTTCCACATAGCAGCATCAACATCAGCACTCTTTCCTTGAAACATAACTTTGCCTGATGTATACATTGTAATAGTAGTATCCATATCAACTGCTTGAAAAACTACATAAGGAATCTCTTTATCCTTTTTCTTATCCTTATAATATTCAATCATTTTTTCTTTTGTCTTGTCACTTACTCTTATGACTTCATTCATTTTTTTCCACCTCATTTAATTTAGTATAGCATATTTTAAAAAATATAGTTATAATAAAAATATAGAAAGGATTTGGATTATGGAAAATATTAATAATATTAGTATACTTATTGTTTTAATTATTTTAAGCTTTGGTATTTTAGGACTAAAAAGAGGAGTGATTAAAGAAGCAGCAGTGGTGCTTGGAAATATAGCAGCTATAATTTTAGCATTCTTGTTAAAAGGCTTATTAGCAAGTTTTCTAATTAATTTATTTCCACCATTTAGAGTAAATTCTGTCTTGGGTCCTCTTAGTTCTTTAAGTATTATCTTTTATCAGTTAATAGCTTTTCTCGTATTGTTAATTATCTTTCATTTTATTCTAAGAATAATAGTTAGTCTATCAGGAATAATTAGTAAGATAGTAGATGTTACAGTAATACTAATTTTACCTAATAGAATCTTTGGTTTTGTCTTAGGAATAATAGAAGGTTATATAATAATGTTTATCGCTTTAAATATTTTAATGATACCATTAAGTAGTAATGATGACTTTATGAATTCTAAAGTTAGAAAATCTATTATGGAAGATACACCAGTCTTAAAGAACAGCTTTGGTGGAATTAATACAACACTTGAAGAAATTATGGCTCTTGATAAAAGTGATAGTGAAAATAGTTTAAATTTAAAAGTAATTGATATACTATTAAAGAATAAAATAGTTACAGTCGATGAAGTTAAAGAATTAGAAACTAATAAAAAGATAATTGATATTAATAATTTAGATACTGTAACTAATAAATATGAAGGGTGATGATAAAATGATTTATTTAGAAGATGAGACTAAATTTCAAGAATTAATAGCAAAAGGTGACGTTTTAGTAGATTTTTATGCTACTTGGTGTGGACCTTGTAAAATGGTAGGAGAAGTATTAGAAGAGTTAGAAGAACACTTTGAAGGGGTAAAAATCATCAAGATAGATGTTGATGAGTTTGAAAATATTGCTAAGGAGCACGGTGTTATGAGTATTCCGACATTAGAAGTTTATCGTGATGGAAAACTAATAAAAAAAGAAGTAGGATATAGAGACTACGATACCATTGCTTCTTGGTTTATAAAATAATTATTTATCTTCAATTAACTGTTTAACTCTACCAGTAATGTTAAGATCAGGTAAATTTGTTAAACTATCAAGAAATGTTTCATCTACTTCTAAAGTGTAGATACATCTATCTTGATAAACTTTAGATAAAATATTCTTATCCTTAAATAGGTAAGAGTATTTTTTTTCATTTTCATAACTAAATTCACAAGTTATTAAATAACCACTTACTACATTTAAAAGAATAGACTTTTTAAGGGATTCCAATAGACCATTTGTGTAAGCTTTTAAAAGACCACCAGTACCTAATTTGATACCACCGAAGTAGCGAACGGAAATAACTAAAATATTAATAATATTATTAGAAGTTAATATAAAAAGCATTGGTCTTCCAGCTGTATTTTTTGGTTCTTTATCATCACTATAACCACTAGTATTTATAAGATTAAAAGCATAACAGTAGTGTGTAGCGCCCTTATAATCTTCTCTTACCTTTTTTAAATAGTAATTAACATCATCCATATTATTAACCTTATATAATAAAGTAATAAACTTAGAGTGTTTTATCTCTTCTTGATAAGTTGTATTTTCTTTAATTACTTGCATTTAGATCACCACCTATATTTTATTAAAATTCTTTTTAAATGTAAAGATAAGTGGTATACTAAGAAATAGAAATGAAGGTGCTAAGATGTTTCGTGAAAAAGTAGATAAAAAAGAATTAAATAAATTTATTAAGACTTCTAATAAAGTATTACAACTAGTTCATATTTTAGTTCTTGTTCTAGTTGCTTTATTAGTTACTTATGTTGTTAAGGAATGGAAGATTTTAGATTTTATTCTCGATATTTTAAAAGTTATCTCTCCAGTCTTTATTGGGTTGTTAATAGCTTGGCTTTTAGATCCATTAGTTACTAAGATGGAAAAGAAGATGAATAGAGTAGTGGCATGTATTATAACTTATCTTCTTTTAATTGTTCTAGTAGTAGTATTATGCTACTTTGTGATTCCATCTTTTGCTACTGGTGTTACTGATCTTGTTAATGCTCTTCCCTCTCTTATTGATAAAACTAAAAAGGGCGTTGATAACTTCTTTGCTTCTTTTGATAATTCACTACTTGCTAGTTATGAGACTGATATTATTAGTAGAATAGAATCTATTGGTAAGAATATGACAGAGACTCTACCTACTATGCTATTTAAAACAGTTAGTAAAATAATTAGTGGTGGAGCCAATATATTACTAGGTTTTATGATTGGTTTTTATATCTTATTTGACTTTAAAAAAAGTGAGAAACATATGTTATCATTAATACCTGATATTTATCATGATAATGCTAAAGACTTGATGCGAAGAATTAATGGTAAGTTAAGAAATTATGTTCAAGGAGTGTTAATAGTCATGTTCTTTGTTTTCTTAACCCAAGCGATTGGTCTTTCTCTAGCCGGTTTAAAAGCACCTTTACTATTTGCTTTGTTTTGTGCTGTAACTGATGTAATTCCTTATATTGGTCCATGGATTGGAGCGGTACCGGCCTTATTTGTTGGTTTTTCAATGAACCCTAAAGTAGGCATCTTAACTATCGTGTCAATTATGGTCTGTCAAACCCTAGAAAACAACTTTTATCAACCTTTAATTATGGGTAAAACAATGAAATTACACCCTGTTACTATCATGCTGGGACTATTGATTTTTAACTATTTCTTTGGTATGATAGGAATGATAGTGGCAACTCCTGTTATTGCTAGCTTAAAGATAATTTTAGAGTTTATTAATGAAAAAACAGGAGTAGGAGAGAAGTTTCATTCTCTAAACAAAAAAGAAGAACTAGACTAAGTCGAGGTGGTAAGATGAAACTTTATTTAATTTGTGGTAAAGCAAGAGCAGGGAAAGATACTTTTGCTAAACTTATTAAACAAGAGGAAGAAAAAGATAATAACAAAGTTTGTATTTTAAAATTAACTGCTCCTTTGTATAGTTGGGCGGAAGACTACTTTAATTATGATAAAGAAAAGGATGAAAAACCAAGAGAACTATTGCAAACACTAGGGTATGACATCTTACAGTTAAAACTAAAGAAGAAAGATTTTCTCCTTGATTATTTAATTACAACGATTGAAGTTCTTGATAATTATTATGATGTAGGACTTATTACTGATGGTAGATTAGTTCATGAAATAGAAGTACTAAAAGAAAAGTATCCTAATATCAAGACTATATTACTAACTAATAAGCAAGATAATAAGTTAACTAATAAAGAAAAAAATCATCAAACAGAAATAGATTTAGATGATTATAAAGACTTTGATTATATAGTAGAAAATAAAGATATGGAAAGTTTAAAGTTAGAAGCTTTAAAAATAGTGGAGGATAAAAGATGAATAAAATAGTTGCAATAGTAGGAATGGCTGGTAGTGGGAAGAGTATTGCTTCTTCCTATTTTAATAATAAAGGGTATAACTTAGTTTATTTTGGTGGAGTTATTTATGAGAAAATGAAAGAAGAAGGAATAGAAATAACTCCTGAGAGTCAAAAAGAATTTAGAGAAAAGATTAGAAAAGAACATGGTATGGGAGTAGTTGCTAAACTTCTATTACCAAAGATTAAAAAACTATATAGTGAAGGTAATGTTATTTTAGATGGATTATATTCTTGGGATGAATATAAAATTTTAAAAGAAGAATTTAAAGATTTAGTAGTGATTGCTATTGTCTGTGATAAGAAATTAAGGTATGATAGAATATCTAAGCGAAAGGAACGAGCCTTTAATAAAGAAGAAATTATAAGAAGAGATGTTACTGAGATAGAAAACTCTGCTAAAGGTGGGCCTATCGCTTATGCTGATTATTACCTTTTAAATAATGGTAGTATGGAAAAGTATGAAGAAGACTTAGCAAAAATTAAGTGTTTAATAGAAGGAGTAGATAAAAATGAGAAAGATGACTAGTAATGAGATTAGAACATTATGGATAAAATATTTTGAAGAACATGGACATAAATATGTAGAAAGTGCTCCCTTAATTCCAAGAGATGATAATTCACTATTATGGATTAATGCCGGAGTAACTCCTTTAAAGAAATATTTTGATGGAACAGTTATTCCTGAAAGTAGAAGAATTGTTAATATTCAAAAATGTATTCGTACAAATGATATAGAAAATGTTGGGATAACAAGACGTCATCATACTTTCTTTGAGATGATGGGTAATTTTTCAATTGGTGATTACTTTAAAAATGAAGCGATTAGTTTTGCTTTTGAGTTGTTAACTAGTGATAAATGGTTTGCTATTCCCAAAGATAAACTTTATGTAACAGTATATACAGATGATGCTGATGCATTAAATAAATGGATAGAACTTGGAATGGATCCTTCTCATATGATAAAACTTGATGAAAACTTTTGGGAAATAGGTAGTGGACCTTGTGGACCAGATAGTGAGATATTCTTTGATCGTGGGGAAAAGTATGATCCAAATCATGATGCTTTTGAAAAGTTTAAAAATGATGATGAACAAGAAAGATATATAGAAATTTGGAATAACGTCTTTTCACAGTTTCAATCAGAAGAAGGAAAACCTCGTGAAAAGTATAAAGAGCTTCCACATAAAAATATTGATACTGGAGCAGGTCTTGAGAGATGGTGTACAATTTTTCAAGATGTAGATTCTAGTTTTGAAACAGATTTATTTACCCCAATACTAGCTAAAATAGAAGAAATGTCAGGTATTCTTTATAATGGTCAAACTTCATTTAAAGTAATAGCTGATCATATTAAAGCAATAACATTTGCCCTTTCTGATGGAGCAAGTTTTGGAAATACCGGAAGAGATTATGTTTTAAGACGTCTTTTAAGAAGAAGTTCAAGATTTGGTAAACAATTAGGATTTAATGAACCGTTCCTTTATAAATTAGTAGGAACTGTTTGTGAGACTATGGGAGACTTTTATAAAGAATTATATGAAAAAAGAGCAGAAGTTGAAGCTTTAATACTAGAAGAAGAGAAATTATTTTTAAAAACTCTTGAACAAGGTATGTCAAAACTTGATGATATTTTAGAAACTGTAAATGATAAAGTTGTATCTGGTTATGATGCTTTTAAACTTTATGATACTTTTGGTTTTCCACTTGAATTAACCGAAGAAATAGCTAATGAAAAGGGATACACGGTAGATAAAGAGGGCTTTATTGATTATATGAATAAACAAAGAGAAGTTGCTAAGAAAAATAATCGTAATAAGACTTCTATGGCTAAACAAAAACAAGTTTTAATGGACTTTAAAAAGCCTTCTACTTTTGTTTATGGACTATACCGTTTAAAAAGTAGTGTACTTGCTATCTTTAGTAAAGATAATCTTGAAAGGGAACTTGATCATGATGGTTATATTGCCTTAAAAAGAACTTGTTTCTATGCTGAGAGTGGTGGACAAGTAGCAGATACTGGTATGATTACAGGTAAAAACTTTACCGCTAGAGTAGTAGACGTCTTTAAAGGACCAAATGGTCAACATATCCATAAAGTAAAATTATTATCTGGTAAAATAACTGTTGGTGATGAATGTGAAGTGATTATTGATAAAGAGCGTCGTCATAATATTGAAGCTAATCATAGTAGTGTCCATATGCTACAGTATGCCCTACAAACCATTATTAGTCCTAAAGTTATGCAAGCTGGTAGTTATGTAGATGATAGTAAACTTCGTTTTGACTTTACTTATACTGGAAAGATTTTTGATGAACAACTATACCAAGTAGAAGATATGGTTAATGAAATGATAGATAAAGGAATAATAACATCAACTGAGGTTATGCCTCTTGATAAAGCTAAAGAGTTAGGTGCTATGGCTTTATTTGGGGAAAAGTATGGTGAGACCGTAAGAGTAGTTAAGATTGATAAATCAATGGAATTATGTGGTGGTACTCATATAGCCAATACTAAAGATATTAAAAGATTTGCTATTTCTTCATTTGAATCTAAAGGAAGTAATACTTACCGAATAGAAGCTTGTACTAATAAGAAGATAGAAACAACTTTATTTGAACTTATTAAACCTTATAATGATGAAATGGTTAAATTATTAATGAAATCTAAAGAGATACTTGAACAAGCTAAGAAGTTAGGTATTAATCTTACTTTTGATGTTACTATTGATAATAGTGCACCAAAGAGTTATCGTGATATAGTGTTTAATCGTAATGAATTATCATACGTTCAAGGAGAGGTTAAAACACTTGAGAGAAAATTCCAAGAGGAAAAAGAAAAACAAAGTCTAAATAAAATAGATGAATATTTAACTAATCTTAAAGTAATAAATGATAAGAATTTCTTATATTTAACTTTTAATAATGAAGAGATGGATATCTTAAAAACAATAATGGATGCTTTAGCAAATAGAGTTGATAATTCTTTAGTATTCATAGTTAATATTAAGGAAGATAATAGTATAAACTTTATCTGCCGTAACAAGATAGCTAGTTTAAGTGCTGGTTACTTAGTTAAACAAATAGCAAGTATCTCAAATGGTAATGGTGGTGGTAGTGCTACTTTTGCCCAAGGTGGCGGTAAGACTGTAGAAAAACTTGATGAAGTTTATAAATATTTAGTGGAGCAAATAAATGAAGCAGCATAATTATTTGCTTCTTTCTTCATCTAGTATGTTATTAGAAAGAGAAATAGCTAAAATCATTAAAGAAAAAGGTTTTATAGATGCATCTATTACTACTTATGATTTAGAAGAGACTGATTTAGCTACTGTCTTAGAGGATTTAGATACAGTATCTTTCTTAACACCATTAAAAGTAGTTATAGCAAATCATGCTAGTTTTTTAACCGCTACTTCAACGGAAGAAGAACAAAGTCTTAATCATTTGTTAAAATACTTAGATCAAGAAATTGATAGTACTTTGTTTTTTCTAACAGTAAGTAAAATGGATGATAGAAAAAAAATAGGTAAAGAGTTAAAGAAGAAGATGACATTTCTAGAACTTAATCCTAGTCGAGATGGCTATATAAAGAAAGAACTTACTGGTTATAAATTAGAAAACGGGGTAGTTACTAATATATTATCTAGAGTAAATGATAGTTATGATGCTATTTATCAAGAGTGTAATAAATTAAAACTATATAAAATAGATAGTAAGGAAATAACTAATCAAGATGTGGCATCACTATTACCAATACCTTTAGAAAAACAAGATCAATTATCCTTTGATCTAATAAGAGCTATTGGTCTAAAAGATAAAAAACAAGCTCTTACCTTATATAATCAGTTAAAAAATTATAATATAGAAGTATTTTCTTTGATGGGATTATTAGAGAGCCAGTATCGTCTTTTATATCAAGTTAAACTACTTAATAATAGAGGTTTTAGGGAAGAAGAAATAGCTAAAAAGTTAGCTGTTCATCCATATCGTGCTAAGAAGATATTAGAACTTGGAAGATATAGTTCTATTAAAGAAGTTAAACAGTTTATTTTAAAATTAGCAGACCTAGACTTGAAATTAAAAACAGGAAAGGCTGACAAAGATATAGTTATAGAAATGCTTATTCTTAGCGAATAATGAGGGATTATATGGGATACTATAATAGACTAAATGAAATATTAGCAAGTACTCTAGAAGATAAGAATAGAAGTATGGAAGTTAATTCACTTAAAGAAACAGCTAAATTAGCTAAAATTATTATAGATAATACACCAAGTATTACTAAAGAATCATTTGAAGAATATGTTTCTTTAAATGATTCAATAAATATAGTAGGTAATTTTCTGTATAACTTAAATGATAATTACTCATCAATGTACTTCAATATACTACAAGAGAAGAATGTCTATAAAGGTAAAGAAGAACCAAGTGTAGAATTTATTCCTTTTAAAGGAAAAGATTTATCAGAGGTCAGAAGTGATGGAAAAGTAATAATTAGTTATCAAAATAACATAAATGATATTTATTCAATTGCTCATGAAATTATACATAAATTTAGTCAACCAAAGCATCAAAACAGTATCATTAAAAGTTATTTGGGAGAAACTTCAACTATAGCTACGGAGTTTCTTATGGAAGACTATTTACTTAATAATACTTCATATAGTCAGGAAGAGATAATAAGAAGAAAGCAAAATAGACTTGTAGATACTTATTTTGATGCTTCTGCTGTTTTATTTGAATATACCCTATTAGAGTTATATAAAAAGGATGGAAAGATAACAAAAGAGAGTTTATTAAATTATCTTAACAACCTTTCTAAAAATTCAAAAGAGTATGAAATATTTAGCATCAAAGGTGAAGAATACTTAAATGAGGTAGTGAACAAAGGTAATTTACAGTTTCCTATAAGGCAAAGATATGTAATAGGTACAGCTTTAGCTTGCGATTTTTTAAAAAAAGATACTAATGATGTAGTAAAGAAAGAAGAGCTCTCATATTTAATAGGTATATTAGGACATTCTAATTTTACAATAAAAGATGATATAAACATATTAAAGAAATTAGATATACCCATCTTTTCTTCAGATAGTATCGAATTATCTTCATCTTCAATTGAAAGACTTTCAAAGAACTACAAAGCTGTGGCAGAATCTATTAATAAAGGTTATGAAAGTAAGGTTTATTAAATCGAAATGAATAGTTGTTGAAAATTATTCATTTTTTTGTTATAATAAACACACTTTTGGAAAGAGGTTTAAGTATGAAAGAAAGATTTAAAAGATTAAATGAAAAAATTGATGATTTAGAAAAAGCAGAATCATTGGAAGAAATAATAATAGCTAGTTGGAAGATATTTAGAGCAAATCTTAAAAATACAGAAAGACAAGCCTTATTGATTTCTATAATTGACAATAAAAAAGCAGACTTTTATCGTAAGGAGTTATTAACTAGAAAAGATGAGGTCTATATGGAATTAATAACAAATTTTATCAATAATAGAGATGATGATATTATTTCTAAAACTTGTAAAAAAACAAATCTTGCCTGGTGGGAAATTAAAGAAATATTATTAACTGTTAAAAATCCTAGTAAAATAGACATAGCATTAGCAAAATATGTTATGACAAAATGTCCAAAAGAATACACTAAAGAAAAAGAGTTATCTCATAGAATAAGAGAAGCCTTTATAAAAGTTATGTTGGTAGAAAATTCTGGTGTTTCTACATTTTTAGAATTTGAAAAAAAATATAAAGCTTCTAGAATTGAAATAGCACAAGCTTATGACACAATTAAATATTATAAAAATGATGTATATAAAAGTCTTAGATTTCCTTTGAAGTTTAATGAATATAAATCAAAAATGGTAACGTCTGCTTTTACTGAATATATTAATCGTGAAAAAACAGTAGCAAAAGAAGAAATAAAAAAAGGAATTTCTAAAGAGTCAGTAGCTTCTAGCAGATCAAGAACTTTATTAACTTTTTATGAGGAAACAGGCATACCTATTTTGTTAGTTAAAAGATATATACGAGAGTTAGGTAATGATAATGAAATGTTTTTCTCTTTGACCTATGATAAACAAAAAAGTATATTATTAGAATATAAGAAAAAAGAACTTTTAAAAATTGAACCAGTTATTAATGAACTATTTAATATTGCAAGTAATTCATATAAAACTTCTCTAGATTATTATAATTTTTATAAGTTAAGATATAGTACTAATGAATTTGTTGAATTGCTAAGTTCTTTGCAACTTCATAATGCAAGCAGTATGTTAAAAAAATATCATGAAAAACATAAAACAGCTTTTGCTTGCTTAGACAGTAAAGAAACTGCCATGTTTGCTAAGAAGGGAACAATGTTTTTTGAAAACGAATTTGTAACCTTTACTCAAAATGAATTTACAAATGTAACAAAAGAATTAGAAGAAGAAAGGCTTCCTTTAGCTAAAGGACTAATTACACAAAAAATAAAAGAGAACCAAGCTAGTAAAAAAGAAGCAAAAGTGATTGTCAAAAAAAATAATGTATGTTAAAATATAAATATCTTCTTAAGGAGATGTTTATTATGGCCTGTTGGTGAAGTGGTTCAACACGCGCGCCTCTCAAGCTCGTATTCACGGGTTCAAACCCCGTACAGGCTACCAAATATGTTTTTAAAGCCTTGATTTATCAGGCTTTTTTCTTTTGCGAAAAATAAATAAAAAAATAATGTACTTATTTTAAATATCATGTTATAATATTTCTCTTAAGCGAAGGAGTGATGTATATGGTAGTATTACCAATGACAATGGACGATAGTATGGTAGAAGTTGAAGTTAGTTTTCATAATATGTATAAAGAAAAGATGAAATTGCAAGCAGAAAAAAATACAGAAAGTAATGTTATAATAGGTAAGTATTCATTAAATGAACTAGAAGATTCAAAGTATTATAAAGATCAACCAGTAAGACTAACGGAAACCATAAGAAGAATTTCATCATATTATAATAACGATGTAACATCAATTAAAGTAATTAGTGAAAAATATCAGACGAGTGATTTTTGTGACCAATACTCTATACCACTCCCTCCTGAAAAGTCAAATATTTATGTAGATACGTTGTATGGAATACTAGTTAATAGTTTAAGATTTACTAATCCTTTAAAGAAAAAAGATACAGTTTTACCTTTAAAAAGAACAGGAATAATTAATTCTTTAAATGAACATGAACAGATTAACATGTTAGAATTAAGACAAAATACTACTAGTAAATCAGAATACTTTTATCTATTAGATGAACAAGGACTAAATACTCAAGCTGAGTGGATTTCATTTCTAGAAACACTTGATTTTACTATGATTGATAAGAGCTTTAAATCAAGAAGAAGTTATGAACAAATACTTTCAACTTTTGCTAATACAGAAACAAAACTAAAAAAAGATATGACTAATTATTTACAAATTGGGGAAGAAAATTACTTAATATATAGTTATTATTATCAATTAATAAATAATAAACAATTTTCTAAATATTCGCTACCACAGAAACAATATATTAAAGAAAAGGTAGCTTAATATGAATAAGTTTGAAAGATTAGAACGTTTAGTAGGAACTAGTATGGTAAATAGTTTTAAAAATGAAAAAATACTAATAGTTGGTTGTGGTGGAGTAGGTGGCTATGTTATAGAAGGTTTAGTTAGGAGTTGTTTTACTGATATTACAGTAGTTGATTATGATATGGTTGATATTACTAATTGTAATAGACAAATAATTGCTCTTAACAGTACTATTTCTAAAGATAAAGTTGATTTGATTAAAGAACGAGCTTTAGATATAAATAGTAACATTAATATTACATGTTATAAAATAAAACTTGATAGTGATAATATAGATGAAGTGTTTTCTAGCAATTATACTTATGTAATTGATGCTTGTGATGATATTAAAGCGAAGGAATTATTACTAACTTACTGTTTGAATAAAAAAATACCAATCATAACTTGTCTTGGAATGGGAAAAAGACTAGATCCAACTAAGATAGAAATAACTACCATAGATAAGACTTATAATGATCCATTAGCTAGAAAACTAAGATATTTCTTAAAGAAAAATGGGTTATCAGTAAAAACTAAAGTATGTTTCTCTAAGGAGTTACCAGTTAAACTTGATAGTAAAGTAATAGCATCATCTGTTTTTGTTCCAGCAACAGCTGGTATGGTGATTGCTAGTGAAGTTTTAAAAGATACAATAAAAAAGAACAAGAAAAATATTTAATGAAGTGATAAAGTAAAAGTAGACACATAAAAAGAATTTTTAGTGTCCACTTTTTATTGACTTACTCAAGAAAAATATTTAACTTGTTCTTTTTTTTAAAATTTTCTATATAGACCAACAACTTTTCCAAGAATAGTTACTTCATCTAAAATAATAGGTTCCATTGTATCATTTTCTGGTTGCAATCTAAAGTGACCATTTTCTTTGTAAAAAGTCTTTACTGTTGCTTCATTATCTTTATTCATTGCTACTACTGTTTCACCATTGTTTGCGCTTTGTTGTCTTTCTACAATTAAAATGTCGCCATCATATATACCAACATTTATCATTGATTCACCACTGACTCTTAGAGTAAACACCTCTTTTTTATTACCAACAAGTTCTACTGGAAGAGCAAATGTTTCATCAGGATGTTCTATTGCTTCAATTGGTGTACCAGCCGTTACTTTACCAAGAAGAGGAACTTTTACCACATCTTCTTGTTCATCTAAATATTCATTTGGTACTAATATTTCAATAGTTCTATTAGAGCCATCCTCTTTAGAAATATAACCTTTCTTAACTAATTGCATTAAGTGAAAATGAATAGTAGCAGGAGAATGAAGATTAGCTTCTTCACCAATTTCTCTAACAGTAGGTGGATATCCTTTTTTCGCCGTAAGCTTTTTAATAATTTGTAAAATATCTTGTTGTCTATCAGTCAACTTTTCCATCTCTCATTTCCTCCTTTTCTCAATATTACCATGTCTATTAGCTTAATGTCAAACAAAAATTCGTAAAAAATAGTTGACAAAAACAATTGTTCGATAGTAAACTTGATGTATCAAAGAAAGGAAATATTATAATGAATGAATTTAAAGAAATGATAAAGACAGTCTTAGTAGTAACAATAATATATATTATTGCGGTTTTAGTAAGTCTAATTTTGTGTGATAAATTAAGTAATTTTAAAAATAGTAATAATAATCAAATAAGAATAGTTAATTTTTAAAACATTATCTTTCCTTCTTTAAAACTTTAGAAAAGATTGTTATAATAATTAGAGGAAGAAGGTAGAGTATGAAAAAAATTATACTAGTAGATGGAAACAATTTACTATTTAGAAGTTATTATGCAACTAGTTATAGTGGAGTTATTATGAAAAATAGCAAAGGCTTTCCTACTAATGGACTCTATGGTTTTATCAATATGATAAATAAAATAATAGAAGAGGAAAAACCTAACTATATTTTAGTAGCTTTTGATAAAGGAAAAACATTTAGGCATGAAAAATATAGTGAATATAAAGCAGGACGTAGAGAAATGCCAGAAGAGTTGAAACTACAATTTCCTAAAGCTAAAGAAGTATTGGATGCAATGGGAATAAAGCATTTTGAAATAGATAATTATGAAGCTGATGATATAATAGGTACTCTTGCTAAGACGGTTGATATGGAAGATAAGTTTATAGCTACTATTATTTCAAGCGATAAAGATTTACTACAATTAATTAGTAAAGAAGTAGAAGTAAAATTGTTAAAAACAAAAGGTTTTATTAGATTTGATGAAAAAACTTTTAAAGATACTTATGGAACCACACCAATTCATATGATAGATTTAAAAGCTCTTATGGGTGATGCAAGTGATCATATTCAAGGCGTTAAAGGAATTGGTGAGAAAACAGCTATAAATTTATTAACTAAATATCAAAGCCTTGATAATGTTTATGAGCATTTAAATGAAATTGGTGGTAAAACTAAAGAAAAGCTAGAACAAGGTAAAGATGATGCCTATATGAGCTATGATTTAGCAACTATTTATAAAGAAGTACCTATTCCTTTTAGTCTAGAAGACTGTATATATAAAGGTATGAATATAAAAGATTATAAAGATATTCTAGAAGAATTAGAATTTAAATCATTATTGAAAAAAATAAATTTTGAAAGCGAAGAACAACAAACATTAAATTTAGAAGAAGATAAAAAAGAAAAGATACAAATAGTTGATTATAAAAACTTTGATTTTAATAGGCCTTACTCCTTCTATTTAGAGATGGATGGCTATACTTATAGCAAAAGTAAAGTCATTGGTTGTGGATTTAGTAACTTAAAAGAATCTTGTTTTATGATGATAGATGAGCTCATTGCTAATAAAGAAATATTAGAAAATAATATAGAAAAATATACCTATGATTTAAAAAGAATGATTATACTTTTACATCAATATGGCATTAATATTAATAACTGTAATTATGATAGTATGATTGCCTCTTACTTATTAGATTATAAGTTAGAAGATGATATTACTGTCTTGATGAGTCAGTTTAACTATAATTGTCCTAGTTATGAAGAAACTTATGGAACTGAAAAAAAGAAAAAAGAAGTAAATATAGAAACTACTAAAGAGCAATGTATTAATAAGAGTAGATTTATTTATGATACTAGAAGTAAAATTCTTTTGGAAATAGATGATTATGATGAGACTAAACTATTTAATGAAATAGAAATGCCACTTTCTTTGGTTTTAGCTGATATGGAATTAACTGGTATAAGAGTAGATAAAAAGTATTTATTAAACTTAAAAGAAGAATTAGAAACTAAAATGAAATTAATGCAAGAAGAAATATATAAACTAGCAGATGGCGAGTTTAATATTTTATCCCCTAAACAGTTAGGTGAAGTATTATTTGATAAGTTAAAAATTGAATATCCAAAGAAACGAAAAAAGGATGATACTAGCTATTCTACTAGTAAAGATATTTTAGATAAAATAAAAGATAAAAATGAAATAGTAGAAAAAGTATTAGAATATAGGAATTTATCTAAATTATATGCTAATTACTGCGTAGGACTATTAGATGAAATAAGAGAAGATGGTAAGATTCATACTATATTTAATTCATGTCTTACAAGAACTGGAAGATTATCAAGTAGTAAACCAAACTTACAAAATATTCCTATTAGAAGTGATTATTCTAAATTAGTAAGAAAAGCTTTTATTCCAGAAGATAATAGTATTCTTATGAGTTCTGATTATAGTCAAATTGAATTAAGAGTCTTTGCTCATATGGCTGATGCTAAAAACTTACAAGAAGCCTTTATTGAAGATAAAGATATTCATGCTAAGACTGCTTCTGATATTTTTAAAGTGCCAATTGAACAAGTTGATAAAAAGATGCGTAGAATAGCTAAGACAGTTAATTTTGGTATATTATATGGAATAAGTAGTTTTGGACTTAGTGAAGATTTAAAAATAGATGTAGCTAGTGCTAAGGAGTTTTTAAATAACTATTTAAATACTTATCAAGGCATAAAAGAATATATGGAAAAAGAAAAAGAAGAAGCTTATCAAAAAGGTTATGTTACTACCATAATGAATAGAAGAAGGAAAATAGATGAGTTAAAGAGTAGTAATTATATGGTTAGAAGTAGTGGCGAGAGAATGGCTTTAAATACTCCTATACAAGGTAGTGCTGCTGATATATTAAAAAAAGCTATGGTAGAATTATATCGAGCAATGCAAGAAAAGAAACTAAAGAGTAAGATATTAATTCAAGTGCATGATGAATTGGTTTTCAATATTTATAATGATGAGTTAGAAATAATGAAAGAACTAGTAAAAGAGAAGATGGAAAAAGTAGTAAAGCTTAGTGTACCTTTAAAAGTTGATATAGAAACAGGGAATGATTGGTATGAAGCTAAATAAAGGAAGTGATTAATATGCCAGAAAAACCAGAGGTAATTACTGTTGCTAAAACATTAGAGAAAAAGATAATTGGTAAAAAAATAACAGAAGCTAAAGTTTATTATGATAATGTAATAGTAGGGGACAAAGAAGAATTTATTTCTAAAATAAAGGATGAGAAAATAGAAAGTATTACTACAAGAGGTAAGTGGATAATTATTTATTTAACAAACTATGCTTTATTAACTCATCTTAGAATGGAAGGAAGATTTTATTTTCGGAAAAAAGGAGATAGTCTTTCAAAACATGAACATGTATCACTACTATTAGATGATAATATAGAAATGAGATTTCATGACGTTAGAAAATTTGGAAGAATGATTTTGCTTCCTAAGTACGAAGTACTTAATATAAAACCACTTAGTGATTTAGGATATGAATTTAATGATCCTAGACTTACCGAAGAGTATCTATTAGCTAAATTTAAAAATAAGTCTACCCCAATAAAAACAGTTTTACTTGATCAAAGTATAATTGCTGGTATTGGTAATATCTATGATGATGAAATATTATATCAAAGCCATATAAACCCTTTAAAGCCTGCTAAAGAGATAAATAGTAGCGAGGCAATAGAAATAATTGAAAATACTAAAATTATCCTTGAAAAGGCTATTAAAAAGGGAGGCACTACTATTAAAAGTTTTGAGTCTAGTGAAGGAGTACATGGTCTTTTTCAAAATGAATTAGCAGTTCATGGAAAGAAAAACGGTATTTGTTCTAAATGTGGTAGTAAAATAGAATTTATCAGGGTAGGAGGAAGAGGTACTTATTACTGTCCTAATTGTCAAAAATAATAAAAAATTCTATACAAAACGATAATTTTATAGTATAATTATTACTGTTTGAAAGAGGAGTGTGTAGTAAATGAAAAAGACAAAAATAGTTTGTAGTATTGGACCAGCATCTAATGAAGCTGATGTAATGGAACAAATGGTTTTAAAAGGTATGAATGTGGCTAGAGTAAACTTTACTCATGCAACTATTGAAGAAAGAGATAAAGCTATAGCATCAGTTCGTGAAGTTAGAAAAAGAACTGGTAAATCAGTAGCTATATTATGGGATACAAAAGGACCAGAATTTAGAAGTGGTATGCTAGAGAATGATTCTATTGAATTAGTTAACGGAAATACTATTCGTATGGTTAAAGAAGAAGTACTTGGAAATAATGAAAGATTTTCAGTTAATCATCCTGAAGCAATTGATAGTTTATCAGTAGGAGATACTATCTTACTTGAAAATGCTAAGATGAGACTTGAAGTTATCAGTAAAGAAGATGACGGTGTTACTTGTAAAGTAGTAGCAGGTGGTACTTTAGGAAACAGAAAAAGTATGAGTGTACCTGGGGTTAAATTAAATATTCCATATGTTAGTGAAGCTGATAGAAAAGATATTGAATATGCTTGTGCTAATGGTGGAGAATATCTTGCTTTATCATTTGTATCTTGCAAAGAAGATGTTTTAGAAATAAAAGAAATCTTAAAACAACACAATAGAGAAGATTTACAAATCATTTGTAAAATCGAAAGTGATTTAGGTATTAAAAACTTAGAATCAATTCTTGAAGTATCAGATGGTGTTATGGTTGCAAGAGGTGACTTGGGTACAGAAATTCCTAGTGAAATGTTACCTATCGTTCAAAAACAAATGGTTGCAACATGTAGAAGACTTGGTAAGATTGCTATTGTTGCTACAGAAATGCTAGAAACAATGATGGAAAATAATCGTCCAAAAAGAGCAGAAACTAGTGATATTGCTAATGCTGTATTTGATGGGACTGATGCCGTTATGCTAAGTGGAGAAACTACTGTTGGAAAACATCCAATTGAAACAGTAGCTGCTATGGCAAAAATTTGTGAAACAGCAGAAAAATATGCAGAATTTCATTATTCTGAAGAAGAAAGAGTAGTAGATGTTCAGTCTGCGATTGCTGATGCTGTAGTTGATACAACAAAAAGACTTAATGCTAAATTAATTTGTGCTGCTACAATCAGTGGTTCAACAGCAAGAGTAATTAGTAACTTAAAACCAAAAGCTACAGTTTTAGCTTTAGTACCAGATGAAAAAACTGGACGTCGCCTAGCTTTAAACTGGGGTGTTTATCCTACACTTTTACCAGTATGTAACTCAACTGATGAAGTATTAACAAAAAGTATTGCATCTGCTAAAGAATATACTGACCTAGTTAAAGGAGATATAGTTATTACTACTGGAGGTTTTCCTAATAATGCTGTATCTAGAACAACTAATTTAATGAAAATTGAAGTAGTTGATTAATTACTACATAATAAAAGATCCTTATTTCAGGGTCTTTTTAATTTCTAAGTATTTCTTTTCTAAACTTTGAATATTATTTTCTAAGAAGTAGTAATGATATAAATAAAAGCCAAGTAATATAATAAGAATAATTACTAATAAGAATAGAAATATAGAAGGCCTAATAGAAAACATATAGAAGAAAAAACAAGTTAGAATAATAACAGTAATAGTAACTAATAAATGAATCAATCTTTCATGTTCAAAATATCCTACCATTACTTTAAAGTCATCTAAATCTTCCTTAGTAAATGTTTTATTTTTAATCTTCTTTTCTACTTCTTTTTGATAATCAGTTATTAATTTCTTCATAAAGAAATCTCCGAATTATCAAATTCTTTTCTACCTTCAAATAAAGTTTCGTGAATTTTTTCTTCTTCCGTATTTAAATAAACTTCTTCAATACGATCAACTCTACATCTTTCAGCATCTAATATAGATTGTACTTTTCTAGCAGCAATATCCACTTCATCATTAACTACTACATAGTTATATTTACTAACGGCATTAATCTCTTCATAAGCTCGTTTAAAACGCATATCAATTTTTTCTTGATTTTCTGTGTTTCTTGCTTCAAGTCTTCTTTTTAACTCTTTCATATTAGGGGGAAGTATAAAGATAAATAAAGCTTCTTTAATCTTTTCTTTTACCTTTAAAGCCCCTTGAATTTCTATTTCTAAAATAACATCCTCTCCATTATCTAGATGTTCTTTTATATATTTTTTAGGAGTACCATAATAATTTTTAGAGTACTCAGCATATTCTAAAAATTCATCATTCTCTATCTCTTGCTCAAATTCTTCTCTTGATAGAAAGTAGTAATTAACCCCATTTTTTTCTTCTCCACGAGGTTCCCTACTAGTACAAGAAATAGATAACCAAATATTTTTGTTATTCTCCATTACCTTATTAATAATAGTATTTTTACCACAACCAGAAGGCCCTGATAAAACGATTAATAAACCTTGTTTTTTTGTTTTTAACATTGATTCCATATTATTCTTCATCCTTTCTTATTGGAAATACTTTAAATTCATCATCTATAACATTATATTTATTATTATACTCTAAACTGTAAATAATAGTAGTTTTATATTCAAAAGCTAGCGTAGCATCTTTTTCCCTTGTAAACTTGCTTATGATAGGAATAGAGCAGTCCTTTTTAATCTTATTTAAATAACTTCTACCCTTACTACTAATTCCTAGAATACGAATATAGGTGATACTAGACATTTTATCTTTAGCATCCACTGTAAAATCACATAAGTAATATAAAAGTCCTCTTGCTATTTTCCGGTAAGTGATGTTTTTAGTTTTGACACTGTTAATTAGTTCATCATAACTAGATACTCTAGTAACATTTTTCTTAAGTTTATTTAAAAGACTTTTATCAAGAGATGGATAACTATTATTATTGTTATCTGTAATAAGTTTATATTTAAGATACTTAAAGTAATTATCACTAGTTATAACTCTATCTTTAATATTTTCTAAATAAGGGATAACAAAATCCGGTACTTGCTCAGTTATAACTTTTCCATCTAGTAAAGCCATTCTGATACTGCTAGCACTAGAAATATTTGTTTCTAATTGATTACTATTATAATCATTCGTTCTTTTTATAGAGTGAGCTTCAATATTATAATTGTTTTTCTTTATAGATTTAAGATAAGAACTTGCTAGTATATCATTAGGTAAGCTTATACTTTTACCAGTAATATCTGTAAAAGCTTGACTTCTAGCAGATGGATAATTTAGTCCACTTGCTAAATATACTCTTACAAGAGAATCAAATGATCTATCATAAAGTTCTATATCAGTCATTTCTTCTAGATAAGTTAAATCATCTGATTCACTACCAAATACTAAATCCGTAACCCCTAAAGCATGAGCAAGTTTTATTGCTCCTTCAGCAAATACATCACTAGAAGCAGTTGCAAAAGGGAAGGGTAGTTCAACTACTAAATCAAAGCCAGCCATAAGAGCTATTTCTGTTTTACTTCTTTTATCAAGAATAGAAGGTTCTCCTCTTTGAGTAAAATTACCACTCATAATTAAGACATATATAGCATCAGGAAACATCTTTTTAGTCTTATCAAATAAATACATATGACCATTATGAAATGGATTAAATTCTGCTATTATTCCTACTATCTTCATCTTTTTACCTCACAGTTATTAATATAATTAAGTTTAGCATATTTAATTAATCTTTTCGCTTCATTATTAACTTTTCTATCTATTCTTAATTCTTCATTATCTTGATTATCCTTAGAAAAACTACTGTTGCAGCAGTAAGAATATTCGACTGAATTAGGTAAAACTTTTTCTACGGTTAATTCACACCTTTTCATATGAAAGTCACTGCTTACTATTAATAATCTTTTTATATCACTGCTAGTAAATACTTCTTTTAATAATTTATAGCAATTAACAAGATTTTCTTTAGTATTGGTACTTTCTTTTTCTAATAATATGTTATTAAAGTCAACTCCATATTTTAAAGCTAAATCAAGCATAATATCAGTTTCTAATCTATCTTTATAAATACCCCCTCCAGAAAGTAATAAAGTATTTGCTCTTTTTTCTTTATAAAGTTTAGCTGCATACTTGACTCTATCTTCTAAAATAGGCATATTCTTACAACCAAGAACAATAATAGCATCACCATTTTTATTATCATCTTTCTTAAAAGAAAAGACTAAATTCCATGCCAAATCATCTGATATATCTTCTTCATCCAAATCTCTTAGAGTCATGCTTATTCCTCCTTTTTGATTAATTTATTATAACACGTTTTCACGCATTGTGGTATACTGTTAAAGGAGAAGAGGATAAATTATGAAAGTACAAGTAGCTAAAGAAAATTTTATAAACTATTGTGAGTATGAAAAAGGACTATCTGCTAATACTCTAAAATCGTATAATTATGAAATTAATCTATATCAAACTTATTTAGAAGATAAACTTAGTATAATAGATATTGAGAAAGTATCTAAAGAGGATATAGAAAGCTACTTAAAATATTGTTATTTAAAAAATGAAGATAGTAAAACTATTTCACATAAGATAACTACTATTTATAATTTTCATAATTATTTATTAAGAGAAAAAGTTATTAAAGATAATCAAGCAGAATTTATTGATAGACCAAAACTAGCCAAGCATCTTCCTTATACATTAACAGTTAAGGAAATTGATAAATTACTAGATATAGCATTGGTTACTGTATTTGACTATCGTGATAAAGCTATGTTAGAATTAATGTATGGAACCGGTCTTAGAGTTTCAGAATTGGTTAGTCTAACAGTATATGATGTAGACTTTTATAATGCCTTTTTAAGAATTAAAGGAAAGGGTAGTAAAGAAAGAATTGTTCCAATTAATAATGCTTCTTTAAAGTATTTAAAATTATATTTAGATAGGAGATGCCTATTACTAAAAAAGAAGACTAGTGATGAGTTATTTTTGAATGCTAGAGGCGAAGGCATATCAAGACAGGGTTTCTTTAAAAACTTAAAGAAAATACTTGCAAAAAAAGGAATGCCCACTAATATTTCACCACATAGTCTAAGACATTCATTTGCTACTCATCTAATTGAAAATGGAGCAGATCTTAGAAGCGTACAAACTATGCTTGGACATTCTGATATAACTACTACCAAGATTTATACTCATATAAGTAATGAAAAAGTTACAAAGGATTATTTAATTAATCATCCAAGAGCTAAGAAAGAAGAGTGAATTTTATGAAATTTAAGCGAATATTTTTGATGGTTTTAGACTCATTAGGAGTAGGGGAGGCAAAAGACGCTAGCAACTATGGTGATAATGGTTGTAATACTTTAGGAAATATTAAGAACAATTATGATTTATTTGTACCTAATCTAGCTAAAATTGGTTTTCTTGATACTTTAACAATGGAAGAGGATGACAAGACTGATGCTTACTATACTATTGCTCAACCTAATAACATAGGAAAAGATAGTTTATCAGGTCATTATGAAATGATAGGAATAACATCAAATATACCGTTTAAAACTTTTAACGAGAATGGTTTCCCTATCGAACTAATTGATGAGATTGAACGAGTTACTGGTCGACGTGTTATTGGTAATAAATGTAGTCATGATAATAGTATAATTAATGAGTTAGGAGAAAGACAATTAAATTATGGCTCTTTAATTGTATACACATCTGCTGATTCGGATTTACAAATAGCTGCCCATGAAGATATTATTTCTGCTGAGCAATTATATGATTACTGTGAAAAAGTAAGAGAATTAACTATGAGAGAAGATTTTCTAGTAGCAAGAGTTATTGCAAGACCTTTTACTGGAAAGAATGGCAAATTCAAATTAAATAATGCGGGTAGAAAAGATTACTCTATTAGTCCTCCTAAAAAAACTATTTTAGATGATTTAAATGAAAATGGTTATAATGTAATAGGAATAGGTAAGATTAATGATATTTTTGCTGAACAAGGTATTAATAAAGCTTTAAAAGCTACAAATAACCAAGAAGCTTTAAATAAACTGTCAAGCATTATGGATAAGAACTTTACTGGCCTATGTATGGTTAATTTAGCTGACTTTGATAATTTGTACGGTCATTTAAGAGATGTAGAAGGCTATGGTAAAGCATTAGAAGACTTAGATGTAGAAATGCCTTTACTACTTAATAGATTAGAGATGGATGATTTATTAATTATTACAGCAGACCATGGAAATGATCCTACTTTTAAAGGAAATGATCATACAAGAGAAAATGTTCCTATAATTATGTATTGTCGTAACTTTAAGACTCCTCATAGACTAGAACCACAAGAAACATTGGCTTGTATTGGTGCTACTATTGCAGATAATTTTGATTTAGAACCTCCTGAGATAGGAACTAGTTTACTTGATAATTTCGACTAGAGAAGGGTAGAGTAGTGATAAAAAAATAATGACTAGAATTTATTTAGCCATTACTTTTTATTATTTTTCTTTCTTAAAATTTGAACATACGGTTTCATCTTTATCCTTAACATCATCACAGTCACAAGATGAGCCAACTTTTATTTCATCTAAGTCACATTTACAATCTTCTTCATTATGATGCTTACATGATTTAACATCACAATGAATAACTTGTTTCTTTTTATCTTTAAACATAATATCCTCCTTCAATATTAATTTGTACCCTTTTCCCCTATTTTATTCCCCTACTTTTATTTTTATAAGAAATTAGGGGATATAATTATGTATTATATTATGTTGAATACATATTACTTTTAATTATTAATAATATTAAATAAAAAACAGTCTATTAGTATAGGATAAGATAATATATTCAATAGGATTAATTTAATTATTATTTTAATCAACAAATAAATAATATAATATCATTTACAAGTTATAATTATACTAATAATGATATCAAAGTTAAAAAAATATAAAACTAAATAATAAGCCAAGTGATAATTATTAAGCTATTATTATGTTTTATCTTACTTCATATAATCAATATTATGTTAACTAACGTATTTTCTATACAGATTATATGTAAATAACTAAGATTAATTATTTTACTTAATTCTAGTATTTAGTATTAATCATAATATTAATTTATATTACTTATTATATATAATAATGCTTTTGTTTTATATAATAATATTATACACCTATTAAGACTTTATCGTTGATAACTAACTACTAATATAACTAAACAATCTACTTTCTTTACTAAAATAAATATAGCACTCTTTGAAGAAACAATATATTTTTTAACTTTTTTACTAAATATAAAATAGGGGAGGTCTCCCCTACTCTTTAAACTTTTCTAGATTGAATCTCTGCTATCTTTTCAAGAACTTCTTTAGCATTTTCCTCATTAATAGAGTTATATCCTAATTCCCTCAAAGCTTGTACCTTAGCAGCATTTAACTCTTGTGTACGACTTAGTTTTTCTTCATTTTTCTGTTCAATATCTTGAACGAATCTTTTATGTACTTCTGCTATTTTACTTTTTGAAGAACCACCATTATGATAAAGAGTCATAGCAGAAAACAAAATACTTTCAAATATAAATTGTTTACTTTGATCAAAATCAAATTGTAATGGATTAGTAAATCCCATTGACTTTGACATATATGCTAAAATATAACGTAACTCTTCAGTAGTTTCCATTGACTGTAAATAATGATACAAATATATATAAGTTGTTTGTGTTTTTTTAGTTTTATCTTCTTGCAATTTTTCTTTTAATATATTTATAATATCAGAAAGAATTTCTTGATCTTTTTTATTTAATCCTTTTAAGTCTGTCAATATTTCTTTATTAGAGCTATCTCTAACTCCTTCATTTAGTCTAGTTTCTACTTTCATAATGTAGTCTCCTGTTATTACAAGAGAATTAATCTTTTCTTCATTATCTATATCTAATAAACTTAGTAATTTTAAAGCCTTTTCTTTAGGCCAAGCATCAAGTGAAGATAAAGCTAAATAGTTGTATAACATTTGTCTTGATACTCCTAAATACTTAGCTAATCTTACCTTTGATATACCAAGTTCCAATAATAATTCATCTAACTTTTTCATTGTCTACCCTCCATTATCATTGTAACGAGGTTTACGTAAATAGTCAAGAAATTTTTACATAAAACTTGACATGCAGATATTCCTTAATAACTAATTATAATAAATACCATAGTTTTTCTTTATCTTTCATAACAGTCTTAACAATACCCCCACCTAGACAGTATTCACCATCATAAAAAACACAAGCTTGTCCAGGCGTAACCGCTTTAACATTATCATAAGTAACATAAATAGTTCCATCATCATTGTATGTTAGATTAACTGGTACATCTTCTGCTCTATAACGGAATTTTGCTGTACAACTAGTTGGTCTTTCATCACAATTAAAGTTAATATCTTCAATGATAGCACCATTAGAATATAAATATTTATTGTCCTCCCCTTCTGCAACATATAAAATATTTTTATCAAGATTCTTACCAACTACAAATAATTTTTCTTTAGTGCCACCAATATCTAGTCCTTTTCTTTGACCAATTGTATAATACATTAATCCTTGATGTTTTCCTACTACTTTATCAGTATCTATATTTACCATATTTCCTTCTCTACTTGGTAAGTAGTTTTTTAGAAAATTTTTAAAGTTTCTCTCACCAATAAAGCAGATACCTGTAGAATCTTTCTTACTAGCTGTAACTAAATCATACTTTTTAGCTATTTCCCTTACTTCACTTTTATTTTCAATATCTCCTAATGGAAATATAACATTTTCAAGTTGTTCTTTACTAAGTTGTGACAAGAAGTAAGTTTGATCTTTATTTTTTTCTTTACTTCTCATAAGACGACCATTTTCCATTTTAGCATAGTGTCCAGTTGCTATATAGTCAGCTCCTAATCTTTTTGCTTCCTTAACAAAAGCAGAAAACTTAATATATTTATTACACATTATATCAGGGTTAGGTGTTCTACCTTTCTTTAATTCATCTAAGAAATAGGTAAAAACATCATCCCAATATTCTTTAATAAAATCTATTCTATATAAAGGTATGCCAATTTTATCTGCTACTTTTAAAGCATCATTATAATCTTGTTCTTGTGGACAGATTGATTCATTTAAATTAGGATTACCTAAAAAGTCATTATTAATAGTACTATCCCAGTTACGCATAAAAAGTCCAATAACATCATATCCTTGCTCTTTTAAAAGAATGGCAGCAACAGATGAATCTACTCCTCCACTTAAACCAATAACTACTTTCTTACTCATATACATCACTCATTTCTTGCTTAATTATAGCATTTATACCTTAAGATGTAAATGAAGAAAAGAATTATAGTCAGTATATTATGCTTAATAAAAAAAGAATCAAACTTAAACTTGATTGTTCTTTCTTTTACCATGTTCTTACTTTTTGTAAAATTATCTTTTTTATATGACTTTCTATATCATCAGAACGGAAACCAAGGTCAGCATGTGTTTCCTCCAAATTAGCACATGTTACTTCAACACCGGTAAAATCCTTTCCTTCAAAATTCAGTCCCTTACAATTTGTAGTAAACAAACTTTTGTTTAGTATTTTTTGAGGATCAATATTTGCCATAGTACCTTCTAAATTGGCTCCCCACACTTCAACTTCAGTAAAGTCCTTATTTTCTAAGTTTAACCCCTTACAATTGGTATTACATAAACTTTTATTTTTTACATTCTGTGGGTCAATGTCTGCCATAGTCCCCTCTAAGTTTGCTCCACTAACATCAACATCAGTAAAATCTTTATTTCTAAGATTTAATCCTTTACAGTTTGTTGCATGTAAACTTTTATTTTTTACATTCTGTGGATCAATATTTGCCATAGTGCCTTCTAAGTTCGCTCCACAGACATCGACATCGGTAAAGTCTTTTCCACTAAGGTTTAACCCTCTACAATCGGTTTTGTATAAACTCTTGTTTTCTACTTTTTGTGGATTCAGATTGACATTAGTATAACTTAAATCCCAACTGGTTACATCAATATCAGACAAATCTAACTCAGATAAGTCTAACTTTCTTAAAAAGGAAACACCATAATTTTGTTTTACTCCAAATGCTCTAGTATATTCTATATTTTCCTTTTCTAAAAGTTCCCTTACAATACTAAGTGGAAATTTTATTCTTTTGTGAAGTAAATAAGAATTATTTCCTACTATATCCCAATCTGGTACATCATAAATAATAAAATTATATATTTCTTTTATTATTTCTTGTCTTTTTAAATACGATAAATTATCTAGTAATTCGTTATAGTCTGTTCTCATAACTTTCCTTCTTTCTTAAATGACTCTATTATATAAAAATATTAAAAATAAGACAAGTCATTGTTAAACTTTTTAAGTATTCTTTAATCACAAAAACTAATATTTATATTATTATATCAAAAATAGTCTTAGAAAATTAGGCATAAAAAACGTATCAAATAAGCTACAAAAAACTGCTACTAAAACACTAACTAGTAATACTTGTAAATATCTTTTCATGGAGTGTCTTAGTGATATATCTTGTTTTAAAAAAAGATAACTAAATAATTTCTTAGAAAAGAAACTAGCAGAAAAGCCTAAAAATATTAAGAATAGTAAGAACACAATTGGTCCTGGTATTAAGTAACAAATAGCAAGAATTAATCCTTTAAGTTTATAAGTAGTAAGAATAGATACAATAGAAAAACTTAATAAAAAGCCTTTTCCAAAGCACAATATATAAATAAGTGGTAATCCTATAATAGAGATACCTAAAAGCCAAATTAATATAACTAATGATAAATTACCTATCAAACTATTAATAAGCATTGATAAGTAGTTAATATCGTTTTTCTTAATACCATCAAAGAAAGCATTTAACTGATTAGCTATCAAAGTATGATCACTCTTAGATAATATTAAGTTATAAATTATTCCTAATAAGATACCTAGTATGATAGTAACTATTACTGATAAGTATATTTTTTTCTGTTCATATAGTTTATTCTTTACTTTTTTACTTGCTTCATTCATTAATATCACCTAGTAAATCTTATTCCAAAAAACTTTTAAATTGTTAAAAATTCTTTTACAAAAACTGACTTTTTTTATATAATGATTCTAGAGGTGAACAAGATGAATAAATTTATGAAAATCATGTCTATTATCTTAGTAGTAGCATTAGTTGTTAGTTTCTTAAGTGTTATTGTTTATTACGTTATTTAATATCAACATATCCTTCTATTTCTGGCACTATATCGCCCACTAATAATTGGTTATTTGAGTATTTTATAATTATATCATTTAGACGTTCTTTATCATCAGCTAGAGTTAAAAGAGCAAGTCCTGCTATTCTATCAGCCATATATTGATTTAATCTAACCATATCACTAGGTTCTATATGATATTTATTAACAAGTTCATTTACGGGACTATTTTGATATATATAATTGACATAGCTTTTAACAATCATGTCAATTTTTTTGTCTTTTTTTAAAAATCTAACTCTCTTCCAAACTTTCATTTTTATCAAATCCTTTACAAGTACTATATTATATCATAACTGTTTAACAGTTGGTAGATATTAACTCTATTTTTTTTAAAATTTTAGTCATACTAATATTGTAGCCTACTAAAGGAGTTGATTGTTTATGAATTTTTTAAAAAATAAAAAATGTAAGCTACAGTATTTCTTTCTTCTTTTATCTTTATTTATTATTCCCCTAAATGCTTATGCTTATTCGAACTATATTATCCCAGGTGGAGAAACTATTGGTATTGAAGTAAACTCCAAAGGTGTATTAGTCGTTGGTTTTTACAAAGTACAGAATGAATATATTGGAAAAGATGCTGGTTTTTTAGTGGGAGATAAAATTATTTCTATTAATAATCAAAAGATTACTACTATTGATGAGATGGTAAACATTGTTAATAAGGAAGCAACGAACAAAAAGTTAGAGGTAACTATTGAACGTAACAGTAAGACTTCTACTCTACCTTTGGATCTTGTTTGTGATAGCGAAAGTGTCTGTAAGACTGGACTTTATGTAAAAGATGAGATAACAGGTATAGGTACATTAACGTATATTGATCCTGATACAAAAATATTTGGAGCTCTAGGACATGAAATACTAGAGAAAACTACTGGTGAAAGATTTGAAATCAAAGATGGTAAAATTTTTAAAGCTGATGTAACTAGTACTACTAGAAGTAGCAACGGAACACCAGGTGAAAAGAATGCTATTTATGATAAAGGAACTATCTATGGTAAAATAACTACTAATGAAAAACAAGGTATATTTGGAAAATACCAAGATACTTTCCCCAGTAATGATACTTTAAAGGTAGCTACTAAAAATGAGGTTGTAAAAGGAAAAGCAACTATCAGAACAGTTTTAAATGGTAGTGATATTAATACTTATGAAATAAACATCCTAGAAGTTAATAAGAATAGTGATACTAAAAATATTCTCTTTGAGATAACTGACCCTACTCTTCTTGAAAAGACAGGTGGTGTAATCCAGGGAATGAGTGGTTCACCAATTATTCAGAATAATAAAATAATTGGAGCCGTAACTCATGTTATTGTAAGTGATACAAAGAAAGGATATGGTATTTTTATAACAACTATGCTTGAAGAAGGCGATAAAAAAGGTGCTAGTAGTTAGCATCTTTTTACTTTAGATTGGTAATCAGAATAATACGACCTATGAGAAAGTATCATCTTTAGTTAGTGTTATATATTTCGTCATACAATTTTTCCAATAATAAATACTCCTTTGTTGGTTCGTCGTTATCGTCTAAATAATCAGTCATAACCAAATCCATATTACGCAATAATTCTTCTATTGTTTTAAAATTGTAGTTAATATTATATTTTTCTAATATTTTTATTTGGTCTTCTGTTAATCACATAACTGTCTCCTATTAACATAACATAGAACTAAAACCTTTGAAACATTTTTAATGGGTTTGTGTAGGTTTTAATACCATTTAAGATGACATAGAACTAAAACGAAACATTTAAAGGTGGAGCAATATGGAATGTTTTAATACCATTTAAGATGACATAGAACTAAAACCATGGTTTTAGACATTCACATATAAGTTTAGTTTTAATACCATTTAAGATGACATAGAACTAAAACGTAAGCCCTGATGTAACAAAGTCACTATCAGTTTTAATACCATTTAAGATGACATAGAACTAAAACTATACTTTTAAAGTGGCTTTCCCTTGCAACGTTTTAATACCATTTAAGATGACATAGAACTAAAACTTCAAATATTATAATACTATTATTTTAATAGTTTTAATACCATTTAAGATGACATAGAACTAAAACAATGTCCTTATTATGCCCCTTGTACATGCACGTTTTAATACCATTTAAGATGACATAGAACTAAAACAATTCGTATAGTTGTTTCTTTAATTTTTCTGTTTTAATACCATTTAAGATGACATAGAACTAAAACTTCTATAAGAGCTATTAGATAAAGCTATCAAGTTTTAATACCATTTAAGATGACATAGAACTAAAACTTGCTGGTTTTCTTAATAGCCATAAATTTAGTTTTAATACCATTTAAGATGACATAGAACTAAAACGTTCTTGAGACAACAATTTCAAAATGTAATGTTTTAATACCATTTAAGATGACATAGAACTAAAACACATGAAATTTTAACAATGTAGTTTTATTTGTTTTAATACCATTTAAGATGACATAGAACTAAAACAATAAGGGATAATGTCAACACTTTTTTAATGTTTTAATACCATTTAAGATGACATAGAACTAAAACGTGTTTTTAACAACACCACAGAATACTAATGTTTTAATACCATTTAAGATGACATAGAACTAAAACACTTCTTCAGGTGCAGTTCTATAATTTTGAGTTTTAATACCATTTAAGATGACATAGAACTAAAACCAAACTGAGGTACATCTAATTAAAGATGTAGTTTTAATACCATTTAAGATGACATAGAACTAAAACAATATAGTTTTAAATAAGCCTCTATGTTTCGTTTTAATACCATTTAAGATGACATAGAACTAAAACCTATTTCTTCATCATCAGCTTCTGGCTTTAGTTTTAATACCATTTAAGATGACATAGAACTAAAACACTGTGTCAAATCTAGGTAACAACTCTTTAGTTTTAATACCATTTAAGATGACATAGAACTAAAACGTAGTCTTTGCTTTAAGTCCAGTACCTGTTGTTTTAATACCATTTAAGATGACATAGAACTAAAACTTGTTGCAATACTCTTTATTGTAACATTCTGTTTTAATACCATTTAAGATGACATAGAACTAAAACCTCAAATAGTTTTGATTCTACTACTACATTAATAGAGATGTGTAGTTCTTAAATGATAAATTCCATTTCATCTATAACTATTATAGCATACTTTCTTCTAAACTTTGATCAATTATTATAACTTTTTCATAGTCATCAAAATAATCATATTTAGAAGATTCTATCATTATTATTTTTATTGAATTATAGGTTGCGTATTTATAAAACTCAATAACCTCCTCTTTAGTTAAAAATTGTTTCAAATTCATAAAACATAATATTTTATTGGAATTCAATGCAACCTCCAAATCAATTATTAAAAGTAAATTATCTAGTAAATCATCTTTTTGATTTACTTTTAGTTTAAACATTTTAATTACATTATCAATTCCTTCATCAGCAGAAACCGATATTGATAAATCCGTCTTTTGTAATTCTTTATCTATCAACTTACATAATTTAGAGAATGTTCTTAAAATATTCTCACTATCATATTGTTCTATATTGGATAAAATGTATTTAGTAATATCAGTTGAATATTTTTTAGAATCAAAGCCAAAGTCAAAATATTCAGAAAAGAATCTTATTTTGCCACTTATCTTCAATTCATTGTTATCCTTGTCAAAGCATTGAATTTCTTCTGGTAAATCACTATTACTAATGCCATAAAACAATGAGGAAATTCTATATAAATATTTCTTGTTATGTATCTCAAACGAATATACATTTGAATTATCAAAATCTATTATTGAGTCAATAAAGTCTATTTTTATTTTCATAATACTATTAATCTTTCTTCACTATTTATTATTTTACTATTACTACTTCCTGTAATAAATTCTATTTGAGAATATTGTTTTTCAGTTATATTCATTACTTGTATTATACCTTTTTTAGGTGCTTTCTTTCTTATTCTTTCGACTAAAGCATTTGATTGTTGAGAATTTAAAACAATTTTTGAGTACACTGATTCTTGCATCATTATAAAGCCTTCATTAATTAGAAATTTTCTAAACATTAGATATGCTCTTTTATCTTTAGAATACACATTTGGAAGATCAAAAAATACAATAGTTCTCATAACTCTATCCCTCATGATATACAAATTCCTTATAATTATCTAAATTATTTATTGACTCTAAAGTATTCTTTACAAACATTTTTATAATATCCTTCAACGTATGATTTTTGCCTTGATATTTAAAAGTCCCATTCAGAATATTTACAATATCAAGTTTATATTCTGTATCAAGTTTTCTTTCTTGATTATAATAGACAAAATTATCAATTACTACTCTAAATGGTTCCATTAAATCACAAGTTAAATTAAACTCATTAAATTCATTTTTGTGATGGATTCCAAGTTGTGTTAAATATCCATTATTAATAATTTCTTTATTAATTGTTGAAAGCAAAATTGCATATCCATAGTTTAGTGCTGCATTTATAGTGTCATCTGAATTCCTAACAAAACCATTTCCAAATAATGCATTAAAATAAACTTTAGCAGCATGCCCTTCTCTATTTGTTTTATCTCCATCAACTACTTCATCAATGTAGCTTAAAATTAATTTATATTTCGATGATTTAGTTTTCTTAAGCAGCAAAGCTTGATTCATAATTTTGTTTTTTACTATCTCTGCCCATATTTTATCTTTATCAGAAGCTTTCCATTTAATTTGTTCTTTAATCATTTTACTAGTATTATGTTTTGAGTAATATGGGACAACTTCACCAAATGGATTATGTTTTTCATCACAAAAAATTATGTTTATTTTATTATCAGCAAGCTCTTTTAAAAGATATGCAGAAATAGATACTGATATAGAATCTACTATTATTGTATCTATTTCTGATAAATGAATATATTTTTCATCATTTTCTTGTTTTACTACAAGAAATCTATTTTTATAAGTAATCTTAGATTGTCTTGTGATAACAACTGTTCTAAAACTCATATCTTGACTCTCTTATTCCTGTAACTGATTTTGAGATAATTATTCCATCTGTTATATTATATCCACTCAAGCGTCCCATTCTATCACCTAATCCAAATTCAGATAAATTAGCATTAACACTATTACAATGAAGCATTTTAAATAATTCTTTTGTTATTTTCTTTTGTTGATCTAAAGCTAAATCTTCAAAATTAACTTTATTTTTTATTTTATCTAATTCTTTATTAAATAATGGAAATAAATCTAAATTAATTAGAAAATCATAAATTTCATTTACATATTTTTCTGCAAAATCAATATATTGTTTTTTATCATTCAATAAATATTGAAGTGCATATTTCCAATGTTTCATTTTATCTTTAGCTATTTTCAATTGAATCGCATTTGAAATCTCACAATTCTTATGACCTATACTATATCCTTTTATGAAAACATTTTGATTATTATATATTATCTCTGTTTCAAAAGGAATAGAACATTTCTTTATTTTAAAAGTTGAATTTTTCTTCAAATTAATCTGTGTTTTAATATAATCATTAATCTCGGCATCGTTATTTCTTACAGCTAAAGCCATTGGAAGTCCAATAATTTTCATCTTACTTTCATTATATTCAATTAGCATTAATTTTCTTGCATTTGTATTTGAATAACCACCATATATATCAGTTGGCATACCAAATTTTATAGGAATAGTCCCTTTTCCTTTTTTATAAATGGTTTCTTTGTAAAATTGACCTGTTCTTATTTCAGTTTTTCTACTAATTAAAATATCATTTCTATACAAAGTATCTTCTACTCTTTTATTAAATTCATGAGCATCGAATAATACTTCACCTGTTTCGTTATCAACCAAGTTTTCTGAGATTTTTAGAACTATATCATTTAAGTTTTCATCTAAACTATTAATTACATACCCAAATCTAAGATTTCTTCTTTTTCCTTCATCCATTTCAACAATTTTACTATTAAGTTCTTTTACCATATCAAAATTTATTTTTCGTTTCATAAATTTTTCTTTGTATTCGCCTAATACTGCTGCAAGATAAGCATCATGTGCATGATGATAATCATTTATGTCTCTAAATTTAAATAAGTCATATTTTTCACGATAATTGTGTGATAAATCAGCTTTTAAATAAATGACATTAGTATCTTTATATAAATTATTCAAAATATTGGCCACATGTTTTGTAATTTGTCTTGTTTCTACTAATTGTCTATTGATAAATCCATTAATATCTTCTTCATTGTATTTTTCTCTTATTAAATTATGGAATTTCTTTGCTGCCATTAATCCATTATCTTTTAAATGTTTCCACCAAGTTTTTTGTTTAGAATTTCTAAATTTTGAAGGTAAAACGTAACTTGCTTTTTTATCTTGATTACATTCTTTTAATACTAATGCTTTATTATCAATTGAGTCATCCTTTATTAATGATCTTGGAATAATATGATCTATTTCATATAAAGACTGATTTTCTATATCTTCTATATTTAATGGGGTTCCAGTATATAGACATTTACCTTCTTGTATAAAGTATAAGAATAATCTTTGACTTGTTATCTCATGACTATCAAGTTCATGTTTTAATTTTTTATAATTTTCTATAGAATCTTTACATCCTTTATATAAATTATTAATGTAGTCTTTTCTTGAATCTTTTCTTACTTTTTCTTCTTCACTTCTTGCCATTTCAATTGAAATATTCTTTGGTTCATATCCAATATAATCAACTAACTCTTCTACAACCTTTAGAGCTTGATATATACCTCTTTTTGTTGCAGGAGATGTGGCTAATTCTTCAACTATTGAATAGTTTAATTTCTTATTTTCTTCTTTATTATTAAACTTCTTAATCATTTCTTGAAAATTGTATTTATCATCATTTATTATTTGCATAAAATTCTTATCTGTTTCATACATTAAATCTAATATTGATTTATATAATTCTGTATCTTTATCTTTATAATATTTAGTTTTTAAAAGTTTTTTAGATAGACTTCCCCAACCTGAATATTTCTTTGCTAAAACTTTTTTTATTTGATTCTCATTTAACTTACTATAATTATCTCTAACTTTCTTTTCTAAAATATCTTTATCTTCAAATATTGTAATCCATTCTATTATTTCTTCTGCATTTTCAAGATCATAATCAGTACCAGCAAATATTCCATTTTCTCCAAAGAAATCTACATAAGATTGCATATTATTAGCAAACTTACCATCTGCAGAATATCCAGTTATTCTAAAATTGCCACCTTCCATACTATATTCACCAGTTGAAATTAAATAGTTTTTAAACTTTCTTTCTGTAATTGTACCTGATGTTTTCTTAAAAAAGTCTTCTAATATTTGCTGTTGAAATTTTAATTCTAACTTTCTGTCATTTACTCTTATTTGCTTTAATTCATTCATAACTTTAAACTCAGAATATAAAATTGAGTTATTAGCAAGAGCATATTCATCTAATAAATATGTACAATGAGAAATCATTCTTTTAATAAACTTTTCTGCTGTTTTTTCTTTATCTACTACATCATCAAAATTATATGGAGTTATCTTAACATTATTAATTTTTCTTTCTAGCCATGAGTTTTCACTTCTTTTTTCAGAAACTAATGGTCCAACATAATAAGGAATTCTAAATTCTAATAGTTTAACTATTTTATATGTTTTATTATCATTTAATTTATTTAACAAGAAGGGATAATATTTACCTTGATTTTCTATTATTTTTATTAATTCTGATTTATTTAATTGATATGGATACTTACCATTATCTGTAGTTGTTATTCTAGGAAGAAAAGTACCATTTTCAATTCTTTCTTTTACTTCTAAATTGTATTCATCTAGTAAATTTTGTTTTATGTTTTCATCACTAAATAATGACTCTAATAACTTGTTAATTTCTTTTCTAAATTCATCACAATCTATCTTGTTAGTAATATACTTTTCATATAAACATAAATCTTTTTTAGTTCTAAATATTTCATTGTATAATTCACGATTATCTTTAAATAGTTCTTTTAAGAAATTTAGATCTTTCTTATGTTGCTCAAAACTTTTTACCATCAAACTAGAAATACTTGTATTTTTATTTCCTTTAAAAATCTTTTTTAAGAAAATACAATCATATATTTGTTTTAAAATGTCTAATATTTCTATATTTTCTCCTAAAGCTTCCTGATATTCTTCATATTTATCATCATAGTCAGTACCACTAAAACTGATTTCAATTTTATTATCAGTTTCTAACATTAATAGTTTATTAATATTACCTTTATTACCAACCATTAATTTACCAAATTCTGTTGCAAAACTTTTATTTGTTAGCTCAGTTAAATTATCTATCAATAATGCCTTAACATCATTTTTAGTATCTTTCAATAAGTCTGCTTCAAGTTCATCAAAGTCAATTATATTGATATAATCCTCTGGTATCTCTAACTCTTGAATATTATTTGAAAGTATTGAAAATAACACATTTAACTTATATTTTATATCTAAATTATCTATATTAAAGTTGGCATTTTGGTACAAGAAGTTACCTCTATATTTTATAATATGATGAATTGCAAGATATACAAGTCTAATATCTTTCTTTTCAGGATTATTTATTAATTCATCTCTTAGATGATATATAGTTTTGTATTTATTTTGATAATCTTTTAATTCTTGCTTTTCTTCTTTCGTTAAAACTATTTTTTTATTTATTTTATCATTCTCAACATATTTTGATTCTTTTAATTTTTGAAAGAAATTTTCATCAACCTTATTTATTTCTTCACTAAATTCTTCCTGAAGTAATTTTATTCTTTCACGTCTTCTATCATATCTTCTTCTAGTACTTCTTTGCATTCTTCTTGATTCTGCCGTTGTTGCTTCTTCAAACAATCTAACTCCCCAAAGTGCTTTATTGCCTTTTCGCATTACTTTTTGATTATCCGTTTCAACGACACTCCAACCAACTGAAGTTGTTCCAATATCCAAACCAATATTATATTCTTTTTTTGTTGCCATTGACTTACCTCCTACAATATGGTATTATCATATTATCTTAATACCATTTAAGATGACATAGAGAGTTAAAATAAAGGTTTTACCCTAAATACTCATTTATTTGAGAAACTGCTTAGGCAGTTTTTTTGTTAACTCTCAGTTTAATTTTAACATAGATATTTTAATTAGCAAATATTTTAGTAAAATAAAAATACTCCTATAAAGAGTACTTTTACTATGCTTTAAATTTATCTTTTACGCTTTTTACATCTACTAATTCAAATCTATATTTTTGTTTAACTTTAGGATATTTAATATGATCAACTTCACTTAAGAACATTTCTATAGGTCTTACCCATAATGAACAGTCATCATATAATCTACGATATACTACCATTTCTTTATGAGTTTCTGAGTCAAGAGCTATATCTTCCACTAAATAATAGTCACCTTTAAAATGTCTATATATTCCATGTATTACTAATTTATTCATTTTATTAATCACTCCTATCTTGTAAATCCTTGCTTTTCTTGCTTATTTATATCATTGCTCATAGAATATGACCCAATTTGTTTACTTAAATCCATTATCATTTGATTATCCAAATTTATAAATGAAAAGTTCGGTGTTTTTGTTTTGGGTATAATAGTTTTCATAAATGACTTTAAATTGCTTAACCCTTGTTCTTTGTTCTTCTGTATTTGAGTATATAATCCGTAAGAGATTACACCTGATTCTAATTCTAGCAATTGTTTTGTCAATTGTGGATTTAACACTTCTTTAATACTTGATATTGTTGAATCATTATACTTTTTATTTCTTATTAATGCTCCTTTTATTTGTGCTTGTGTTAATTTTGCTAATTCTTGCAAATAATTATCTTTTTGCATTCTTAATTTTTGAACTTCATTAATATCCATGCCTTTCGCTTCAAGATAGTCTATAAATAAATAATCTATGGTATATGTTGGTACTTCGTGAAATCCATAATAATTTTCACTAGGAACTTTATCTTGCATATAAAAATCTACTCCATGCATAACTTCGTGATTTAATACTTGATAATCAAATAAATTGTTCTTTTTAGTCAAATTAATATATGATTTACCAAAAAAATAATCATTAAATGTTAAGCCACTACAATCAGCCATACCTCTTCTTGCAATTTTAGAAACATTAATACTAGATTCATCATTTAATATTTTTTCTGCTTTTTTTAATATTTCTTGATTTCCTAAATCTCTATAAAAATTATGAGATACATTTAATATGTTTTCATAATCAGTTTCAAAAGTTGTGATATTCTCTTCATCAAAATCAACAGGAGGAGTTTTTAAAATATTATTACTTATATTTAGTAAAAACTGTAAATATTCATCATCTATTACTGGGTCATTTTTAAAAAATAAGTCCATTTCCAATTGAGCACTATCTTGTTCTCTTCGCTCCGAAAACCTATTTTGAGTTATTTTATCCATAGCATTATAAAAACCTGTATATCTTAATGTTCCACTATTATCTAATAAGGACAAATAACAAATTAATGATAATTCTAACATTTCTTTTTCCTTCGGATTAGAGCAATTTTTTAATCTTTCAGTAATATAGGTTTTTTTTGAATTTATATCTTTTAAGTTCCACATAACAATCATCAACACCTATCTTTAAATATCAAAATGTTTATAAATCCCATGTATTACTAATTTATTCACTAACTTCACCCTTAAATTCTTTTAAAGTACCATCTTCACTTACTATTTCTGTAAGAGCTTTTTCTGCATCTTTTAATTCTTTATCACAATCTTTTGCAAGATTCATTGCTTCTGTAAAACTTTTTATAGCATCATCTAAAGCGATATCACCGTTTTCTAAAGATTTAACAAGTACTTCTAATTCACTCATTTTTTCTTCAAACTTTTTTTCTTTATTTTCCATCATTTCACCTCTTATATAATTGTAGCTTCAATACTACCATCTTTTAATTCTATTTCTATCTTATCACTACTTTTTAAGTCTTTCACACTTCCAATAGTTTTATTATTATGTTTAATAATACTATAACCTCTATCTAAAGTTTTTAAAGGACTAAGAGCATCTAGTTTATTTATCAAAAGAAGATAATCATGCTTTTTCTTATCAAGGATAACTTGTGGTTTGCTAAAACATCTTTTAGTTAGTACTAAATTTAATCTAGCTTTCTTTCTATCTAATAAGTTTTTGTAACTAGTAACAAGTCTATCTTCTAAATAATCTAACTTCATGGTCTTACTAGCATATAAATCGATTGGATTATTTAAAATATAACTATCTTTTACTTTTAATAATCTTTTCTTTTTTAACTCTAGAATAGTATTAATATTTTTAACACTACGAAGTTTTAACTGGTCAATATAGTTAATTACATCAGCTTTATTAGGTACAGCAAGCTCTGCAGCTCCTGTAGGCGTTGGTGCTCTAAGATCTGCTACAAAGTCAGCAATTGTAAAATCTATCTCATGACCTACAGCACTAATAACGGGGATGGAACAGTCATATATTGCTCTTGCTACTACCTCTTCATTAAAAGCCCATAAGTCTTCGATAGAACCACCACCTCTACCTACTATTAAAACATCTAGATTATACTCTTCCGCTCTTTTTATTTGTCTTACAATATCTTCTTTAGCATTCTCTCCTTGCACAAGAGCTGGAAACAAAACAACTTCTACTAATGGGAATCTTCTATTAATAGTAGAAATAATATCCCTTATAGCTGCTCCAGTAGAGGCAGTTATTACTCCTACCCTTTCTGGTATTCTAGGTATTTTTTTCTTATGACTTTCTAAGAATAACCCTTCATTAGCAAGTTTCTTCTTTAACTGTTCAAAAGCCACATATAAGTTTCCTACTCCATCATCGTGCATCTCATTTACATAGATTTGATAACCTCCCGTTGCTTCATAAACTGATATTTTACCTTTAACTAGTATCTTCATTCCATCTTCTGGGCTAAATTTAACATTTCTTGCACTACTTGCAAACATAACAGCATTAATTCTACTACCTTCATCTTTAATGGTAAAATAAAAATGCCCTCTAGTATGAGCCTTAAAATTAGATATTTCTCCTTTTAAATATACTTCTTGTAAATTAATATCATTATCTATTTTATATTTAATATATCTAGTTAACTGAGTAACTGTTAAATACTCATTCTGCATCTTTATCCTCTTCATGATATATCTTATCTAAAACACCATTTAACATCTTTACAACTGATTCTTCACTATATTTCTTAGATAAATTTATTGCTTCATCAATTACTACTTTCTTTGGTGTATCTGTATAGATAAGTTCATAAATAGCTATTTCAAAAATTGCTTGATCTACCATATTTAATCTATTTATTTCCCAGTTAATTAAATATTTATTTGCCTTTTTATCTAATTCTTCTTTTTTAAGGATTACTTCATTTACAATATTTTCAATAAACTCTTTATTACGTCCTTCAATATCCATAAACATTTCATCTAAATCATAACTAGCTTTTGCTTTTTCAAAGACAGATACTTGATAAAGAATCCTCATAGCCATCTCTCTTGCTCCACTACGTGTCTCTTCCATTAATTATCACCTCACAACAACTTTATTATACTAAGAAAAAGACCTATTTACAAGCAAAAAAAGAAGTGTTTTACTTCTTCTTAGAAAGTTCCACAATTCTATACCAAGTAACTGGATCTACTACTCCATTCACTGGTAATCCTTCTTGTTTTTGAATAGCTTTTACTGACTGTTCTGTTAAATCGTCAAAGTTACCAGTTACTTTAATACCTGGTATAGAATGCGTTTTACTACAAATCATTAGTAAAAATCTTTGAACTCTAATTACATTAGCACCAGTCATTCCCTTAGAAACTGTATAGCCTGGGAAAAATTCATCTTGATAAATTAATAACTCACTAGGAATATTACTTATTATATTACGATATGCAGTTATAATAGCTACCCAAGTCTTTTGATCTACTATCCCGTTTGGTTCAAGTCCCTTTTGTTTTTGAAAAGCAATTACCATCTTTTCCGTATTCTCACTAAAGTCATGTCCTGTATCTAGGAAAGGAATATTAGGATCAAGATAAGCGATTATACTTATCAAGTAGTTTAAGGTATCAACCTCATTACCACTATCGCCTTTCTTAATAGAAGACTGAAAAGCAAGTTCTGCTTCATCTTCGCTAATACCTTCTGAATATAGGCTTGCCACTTGTTTAACTGAGTTATAAATATATTTTATTTTATACCAAGTCGCTTTATCAACAATGCCTGTAACAGGTAAGTTAAATATTTCTTGAAACTTTTTTACAGATGACTCCATATCTACTGTAAAAAATGGTGTTTCATTAGTAATTAAAGGAAGAGCGGGATAGTTTTTTCTAATTCTATTTAACTGAATCTTTAAAGTTCTTACATAGTTACCTGCTGCTCCTAGTTTAATAGGCACTCCCGGATAACTTACAATATTATCGGAAATTGGTGCATTGTAAATGAGTTTAATGTTATTACCATAATAGTATGATAATATTTCTAACGGATTCAATCCTTCTTTAGCAAGTCTTACACTTCCCCACTGAGACAGTCCATCACAAGTTACTGTTTTACCATCACAGTACTGAGCATAAAGCGGTTGAACACTATCAGTTCTTGCCACATAGTTATTAAAAATATCATCTACTATTGTAGCTATTGAATCATAGAACTGACTATGTTCTTTAAATGTTTGGTCATATTTAGGATTACTTGTTATATCAAAGTCATAGCCTTGAGAAGGATACCATTCATTATAAACCCGGTTTAGAGCAAAAGATATTTGGGCTAGTACATTAGCTTTTATCGCATCAGTTGGCCAAGTTGGATATATTTCATTAGAAGCAACGTTTTTAATGTACTCAGCAAAAGGAACAGTTATATTTTTAGCCTTTTCACTGGGGGAACCTAAATGAACAGTAATAGTTTCAGGTATTACCGGCGTATTAATTTCCATTTATTGTTTCACCCTCGTCTGCGATTGGTATCATTTTAATATATTGTAGTACTTTAACATCTCCAATCATATTTATTATGTACTGTTTAAGACAATCATAGTTATCTTTCATTGCCGTTAACCTATATGAAGTAGTAGATGATGTTTGGAAACTATTATCATCATAACCACTAGTTGGAGCTGGTAGTGTTATATTATCAATAATTCCACTAGAATCAGTATATCCTCTAAAGAATAAGACGTTATTACCCCCGATTTCTTTAGTAATAATAATTTCAGCATCCTCAATAGGAATAGCTTGATAAGCAGTAAAAGCCATCACCTTTAAGCTTCCTTGTTCAGGATTAACCACAGCAAAAGCTTTATACTCTTCCGTTTTTGAAAATTCTTCATAAGAAATAAGTGTCGCCATTAACTAACCTCCTTTATTTTTAATTGTTCTCCAATCGTAAGATTGTTATTAGTCAAATTATTTAAGGCTTTAATATTATCTACACTGGTATTATAACGTCTTGCAATAGTATATAAACTATCACCTCTTTGGACTGTATACATTATATATTGTGGTTCAGCATAACCAGTACCAATACATTCTTCCTCAGGATTAATTGGTCCATCACCCGTGCTACCTTTAATCATTAGTTGCTCTCCAATTGCAAGATTATTACTAGTAAGGTTATTTAACGATTTAATCTCATCTACTGTAATACCAAACTTTTTAGCAATTGAATATAAGCTATCACCTTTTTGAACTGTATACATTGTCATTTCTTCTCCCTTATCTTGCGTTGGTAGTTTTAATACTTGTCCAATACTAAGCATATTACTAGTTAAATTATTAATTTTTTTAAGCTCATCTACTGTTATATTATTTTTATTAGCAATAGAATATAAACTATCTCCTTTCTTTACTACATAATCTTTATAAGTAGTTGGTGTAGATGTAGCATTATCATCAATAGCAATTATTAACAGTTGTCCTACTGTTAAGTTATTACTAGTTAAATTATTGAGTCTTGTTATATCTTTAACTGTAGTATTGTATCTTTTAGCAATTGAATATAAGCTATCTCCTTTTTTTACTACATAATCAATAGTAGTAACAGTAGAAGGAATCTTTAATATCTCTCCTTTAGTGATAGTATTACTAGTTAAGTTATTAATTCTTTTAAGTTCATCTACTGATACTCCAAACTGTTTACTAATCCCATATAAGGTATCGCCACTTTGAACTGTATATGTTTGCATATCTCACCTCAATTAAATATATGCAAAAAGAAAAAAAGCATACTAGAATTAATCTAATTATGCTTATTTATTAAATATATTCAATATTATTTTCTATTCTTAAACCAGGTAGTTTCTTAACTAATGTCTTGTTACTAATATTATCAACAGTACTAGGTGCTTGCTTAGAAATAATAAAATCATCATCAGTTAGTCCATATTCTTCAAATAACAAATCATGATACTTTTTAGTTATACTAATCTTCTTTTTCTCATAATCAGTTATTTTCTTTTTACTATCTAGTCCTGTAAATAGTTTTTCATACTCACTAACTTCTCTACTATGGTCAAAATTCCATTTAGCACCAGGACCACCCAAACGTTTTAATGTTTTTTTATTATATGGCTGTTTTAATTCAGTTACAGAACAACTATAAGGATTTTCCTTATCATATAACTGTTCTAGTTTCGTCATAACTAATTCTAATTGTTCATCTCTTACTTTCTTATCATCTACTGTTTGAAATAGTTTTAATGTCCCATTATCATACTTATAATCAAGTATTCTAATAGTATTATTACCAATATCTTTATAGGCCATTAATCCTGATACTCTATCTTTATTATCAAATATTTTAAGTTCTTGTTCATCACTTAGTAGTTCTAATGTTCTATTATATATGTTATAAGCAACTACATTTTTATATAAATCAAGATTTTGTAGTATTTCTCTATCTTCAATATCTATAATATCTTTAATAGCAGAAAATTCAAGTTCAACTAACTGATTTAAATAATCAATTACTCTTGGATTTAATATTCTTTTATACCTATTTAATGATTCTTTTAATTCCTCTTTACTACTTATTTTTTTATAAGTTATATTATCTATTCTCATTTAATCATATCCTTAATGTAAATTATTTTTATATGCTTCTAATCTATTTTTAAATTCATCTATCCCTATTATTCTTAATAAATCATATAAATTAGGTGTCTTATTACGACCAGTTAAAACATGTCTAATCATTTCACAAACACTACCAATATGTCCTTTATATAAAGTTTCATCTTCTCTGTACATCTTAACTGATGGTGCATAGTTATTTTCTTCAGCTAGTTTTTGAATCTTTTGATACCATTCATCTTGACTATCACTACTATTATATACATCTATATATTTAGTTAAAATATCATAATCTACTGCTTCTTCAATAACTTCATTATAACTTGCTTTTAAATCATTATAAAATATTTCATTATATAAATAACTTGATTCAGTTTTAACATCTTTTAATACTGCTATATCTTTACGTGGTCTTTTACCATCTCTTTCGATATTTAAAAATGCTATTACTTTATCTTTATAAGTAGTTAAAAGTTTAGCAAAATCACTATCATATTCTAAAGAGTATTCTAATACTTGATTATATAGTTCTAAAGCTGTTAGTCTTGAAAAGTAAGTTCTTGAAATGTTGTTTAACTTCTCCATATCAAATAATGTTCCACCTGTAGGCATCTTCTTAAAACTAAAAGTAAAGTCTTCAATGCTCTTATCTTTATTTTGTAAATACCACTCTTCAAAGTTAGTATTAGCTAGTGTTGCAAGATACAAACGAACAGCATCTACTGGAATACCGGCTTCTTTATAATAACTAACAGAAAACTCTGGATCTTTTCTCTTACTTAGTTTTCTAACTTTTCCATCTTCTTTTTTAGTAAGGGGAGCAATATGAGCATATTTACAAGGCTTGAATCCTAATAATTTACAAAGTTGTAAATGCTTTGGAAAACTTGGTACCCACTCATCCCCTCTAACAACATGAGTTGTCTTCATTAAGTGATCATCTACTACATGAGCAAAATGATAAGTTGGAATACCGTCTTTTTTAAGTATTACTTCATCTATTATATTTTCTGGTAAAACAATATCACCTTTAATCATATCATGTAATACTATTTCATTATGCATATCACCTGGTGACTTCATTCTAATAACATATCTATCACCATTATCTAGATGCTTTTTTACTTCTTCTAGTGATAAATCACGGTCTACTGCATAAACACCATAAATACCTATAGCTTCTTTTCTTAACTCTTGTCCTTCTCTTATTTCACTAATTTCTTCTTCACTCATAAAACATGGATAAGCTTTTCCTTCACTTATTAATTTCTTAGCATAAGCTTGATAAATATCTTTTCTCTCACTTTGCTTATAAGGTCCATAACTTCCCCCATAAGAAAATCCTTCTGTTGGATATATTTTAAAATGCTTTAGGGAAGAAAGAATTAAGTCAGTTGCCCCTTCTACTTCTCTTTTACTATCAGTATCTTCTATTCTTAAATAAAATACTCCATCACTTTGTCTAGCAAGCTCACTACTAATAAATGCTCCATATAAATTTCCTACATGCATAAATCCAGTAGGACTAGGACCAAATCTTGTAACAAAAGCTCCTTCTTTTAGTTCTCTAGCTTTATATTTTTCTTCTATTTCTTCTACTGTTAATGGTAGATTAGGAAATAATAAATTAGCTAATTCTTCATACATATCAATCACTCCTTATATCAGTAATATTTTCACATATTTACAAGAGAAAGTCAAACATCTTAAGACAAATATGCATATTAAAACCCTTATTTCTAAGGGTTAATTACTTATTGGCTGCCCCAGTTAGATTCGAACTAACGCATCGTGCGGTCAGAGCGCACTGCCTTACCGCTTGGCTATGGGGCAAACTCACATTAACATCATATCATAATTTTAGTTATTGTCAAGTGATGATGCTAATTATTTTCTTTTTCCTTTATTAACCTATCTATATCATTAAAAGCATTTTCTATTGTTTCTATATAATACATTTCATACATGCTATATATGTAATCTGTTAACCATAATTTCTTCTTTTTATAACAATAAAAGCCAATTTTTTAGCTTGTTCCAAAGATATAGTTAAATAAAAACTGGTTCCAAAGTCTACTGTTCTCTTGCTATTAATAATGATTGGATTTTCTATTAATTGATTACTTCCATGATATAACAGCACAGTATCACCTTCCTTATCTATCAGCTTTATTAAAGTACAATACTTATTTGACTATTCTTTTTAATAACTACTTAGATTATGACATTTAAAGTAGAAATTATCAAACAAAAGTTTTAAAAGAAAAAGAGGTTACCCTCTATTTTTTATGTGTTTTTAGAAATATAAGTTTTTGTTAATACTTTATTAGCAGTTTTTACAACATAATTACTAGCTTCTAAATAGGAACTATCTAGTTCAGCTTGATTTCTTTTTATCTTATTCTCTATTGATCTATTAACAGCATTTACATGTGAAGTAGATACAACATATGCTACTTCATTACTTCTTCTCTTAATTATAGGTTTATAATTTAGCTTAACTCTTTTTATTCCCATAATAACATCCTTTCTATTATAAATAATACTATTTCTCTAGTAATGCTAATTTTTCTTTCTCTTCTTTTAGTTTTTCTCTATCCATATCAACAATATTTTTAGGAGCTTTTGCTACATAGTTTTCATTAGCAAGTAACTTTTCACGTCTTGCAATAGAAGCTTTTAAAGCAGTAATCTGTGTTTCTTTTAGAACTTTATCAGCTTCTGTTTCCATCTTTTCAAAGAAGATAGTAGCTTTTACTCTTTTAGAAAATACATTATATGACTTAATACCAAGTGGTTCTTTAACTAAGTTTTCATCAAGCTTTAACATCTTAACTATTAAATCATTATCATCAGTTGTATCAAACATAACTTTCATATCTTTAGTTATATTATTTTCTGCTTTAACATTTCTAAAACTTCTAATAAATTCTATCTCATCATCAACTACTACTTCTTCTAATTCAAAAATATATTTTTTACTGTACTTAGGATAGTTGCTAATCATGATAGATTCTTCTTCCTTAATTGGTAACATTTGATAAATTTCTTCGGTTACATAGGGCATAAATGGATGAAGTAATTTTAAAATATTAGTTAAGATATAACATAGTGTTGATTTAGTAGCATCATCACTCAAACTATATTTAGCCATTTCAATATAACTATCGCAGAAAGATGTCCAAACAAAATCATAAATAACACTTGATGCATTATTAAACTGATATTTATCCATAAACTTCTTAGTAGTATGAAGCATTTTTTCAAACTTAGTTAGAATCCATTTATCTTCTGGTTTTAAATTATCAAGTTTGATTTCTTTTATATCACTAATATTAGTTAAAACAAATCTTGAAGCATTCCAAATTTTATTAATATAATTCCAAGTAGCTTTAATCTTATCTTCATCAAAACGCATATCAGTACCAGCTGATACATCTGTTGCTAAATAGTATCTTAATGAGTCTGCTCCATACTTTTCAATCATATCAAATGGATCTATTCCGTTACCTAAACTTTTACTAAATTTTCTTCCTTGTTTATCACGAATTAAGCCATGAATTAAACAGTCTTCAAATGGTCTTTGACCTAGTAATTCTTCTCCTTGAAAAGTCATTCTATTAACCCAGAAAGGTATGATATCATATCCTGTTACTAAACAGTTATTAGGATAATATCTCTTTAATAGTTCTGTATCTTCTGGCCAACCAAGAGTAGCAAAAGGCCATAGGGCACTAGAAAACCAAGTATCTAGAACATCTTCATCTTGAACCCATCCTTCTTCTTTTGGAGGATTAACACCGACATAAACCTCATCATCTTTATACCAAGCAGGTATTCTATGACCCCACCATAATTGACGAGAAATGCACCAGTCATAAGTAATTTCCATCCAGTGATTCATCGTTTTTTCATATCTTGTTGGTACAAAATGAACTTTTGTTTTACTATTCTTTTGATTAGCAAGAACTTGGTCAGCTAAACCTCTCATCTTAACAAACCATTGTTTTTTAACCATTGGTTCAATAATAGCATTAGTTCTTTCACTATGTCCTACTTCATGAGTTATTGGTTCAACTTTTAATAATAAATCACTGTTTTCTAAATCTTCTATTACTTTCTTACGTGCTTCTTCTCTTGAAAGTCCAACATAATCACTACCACAATTTTCATTCATTGTAGCATCATCATTCATAATAACTAGTTTAGTAAGATTATGTCTTAGTCCAACTTCATAGTCGTTGGGATCATGAGCAGGTGTTATTTTAACAGCACCAGTTCCTTTTTCCATATCAGCATGGGGATCTGTTATTACTGGTATTTTTCTATCCACTATTGGTAGTATTACGTTCTTACCAACAAAATCTTTATATCTTTCATCATTTTCATTAACAGCTACTGCCATATCACCAAATAAAGTCTCTGGTCTAGTAGTTGCTACATCTATAAACTTATCACTATCTTCTAGTTTATATTTCAAGTGATAAAACGCTCCTTTTTCTTCTTTATAGATAACTTCTTCATTTGATAAAGCTGTTTTTGCTACAGGATCCCAGTTAATAATCTTTTCACCACGATAGATTAATCCTTTATTATAATAATCTACAAAGACTTTTTTAACAGCATCTTCAAGTCCTTTATCTAGAGTAAATCTTTCTTTAGAATAGTCTAGGGAAATACCAAGTTTGGCCCATTGTTCTCTAATGATAGAAGCATGTTCATTAGTCCATTTCCAACATTCTTCTAAGAACTCATCACGTCCTACTTCATATTTATTTTTGCCATTATCTTTTAGTCTTGCTACTACTTTAGCTTCTGTTGCAATAGCAGCATGATCCATTCCTGGAAGCCATAAACAGTCATAACCTTCCATTCTTTTATATCTAATAATTATATCTTGTAGTGTTACATCCCAAGCATGTCCTAGATGAAGCTTTCCGGTAACATTAGGAGGAGGAAGTACAATACAATATGGCTTTTTAGCCATATCTCCACTCTTAAAATAGCCTTTCTTCATCCAGTAATTATATTTTTCTTTTTCTACTTCACTATGATTATATTTCTTATCTAACATTTAAATCATCCTTTCTTTTTAAAAATAAAAACTTCTCTATCCAAAGGACGAGAAGTTCGTGGTACCACCTTAATTTGTATGTTTAACATACCTTATTTATTTAACGGTTTTCCCGGGATAACCTACTATTATTTCAACTATCCTACTCTTGTTGCTACCTTCCATATCTTTTATTGTTAAGTCTCACCTACCCTTAACTCTCTAAAAATAAAATGATATGTACTCCTCAACAGTCAATGTATTTACATGTATTATAATATACTGCTTTTAAAATAGCAAGCACTACATATACTTTTGCATTGATTTCATCATTTGATTAACTTGCTTTTGACTAGGTTTTCTACCCATTTGCATCATCAAAGCTTTAATCATTTCTTCATTTATTGGCGGATTTTTCTCCATATACTTCTTAGTAACATTTCTTGCTATAAAAAAACCAATTACTGCTCCAATAAGAAGTCCTACTACTATTAATAATATATCATGTAACATCTTTTTTCACCTCGAGTTTATTTTACTAAATATTTTCTATCTAGACAAGTAAATTTTATCTTTTAATTTGATTTTTACATCTTGAAAATAGCTGTAATTTTTTTAAATACTTATTACATTCTATAAGACATATTTTTATCACTTACTAACAATATTAACAGGAAATAAAACGACTACTTATATTATTCCTTTCATTATAATTCATAATAATCATTAAGCAATTATCATGTTTTTGAAAAATATTTCCAAAAGTATCTTGTTTCAGTAAGTTTTGGAAGTATATTTTATTTTTATCTTGATAATACTTCATTATAATTTTCTAAAAAGAAATAGTCTTGATTCTTAAAATCACAAATAAAATAATTATTATTTAACCCATTTAATACTTTTAAGAAAAAAGAATGATAGTAATTAGTCTTTAATAGCATATAACTTTTTTTAATAGCAAGTGATCCTATCTCTTCATGGGAAGGATTATTATAATAATGAATGCCTTTTCTTTTACTATAAGGAATAGACTGATGATATTTAATAAAGATATGTTGATCTAGCTTATCTTTATCTATCTTCTTTGTTAGTTGTTTAAATAGACTATAGCCATACTTAGCATTATCTTCTCCTAGAAAATATATCTGTTCTAGAATCTGATATAAAATAGAAGGCTTATCTTGATATAAACTTTTAAACTCATCTTTAATTTCAAAAATAAAAAACTCTCTCATATAATCACCACAGTAATCATAACAAGAAAGTTTTAAAAATATTGTCGAATTATTTAAGTAATGCTTCTATTTTTAATGAGATTTCTTCTTTCGTAAATCCATAGAAAGAATTAACTTCTTCCGTCTTGCCACTAGCACCAAACTTATCAAGTGTAAATAAGTAACTATCTTTATAGACAAAGGAGTACCAAGAATAACTTGATCCTTTCTCAATAACAAATTTTTTAACTCCTAAAGGTAATAACTCTTCTTTTTCTTCCTTTGTCAAATTATTGTATCTTTCAATTGATGGCATACTAACTACTCTTAAGTCATAGCCTTTTTCTTTTAATAATTGCATAACCTCAAGAGCTAAAGTCACTTCTTCACCAGTAGCAATAATAACACCATCTAGTTTTCGCTCTTCATTATGAACAATATATCCTCCTTTACTAGTAGCAGAAATAGAAGTTGATTCTAATATTTTGATAGAGCCTCTTCCAATAATTAAGGAACTAGGACTATTATTTTCATAAATAGTTTTAAATGATCCAATCACTTCATTAGAATCAGCTGGTCTAAACACTTCCATATTAGGAATAGCTCTTAAACTTACCAGTTGTTCTACTGGTTGATGTGTTGGTCCATCCTGTCCTATTGAAATAGAGTCATGTGTAAAAATATAAGTAACAGGAAGATCCATAAGAGCTGTTAATCTAAGAGCCGGTTTTAAGTAGTCACTAAAACTTAAGAAAGTTGAGACAAAAGGACGATACCCTGCAAGAGCGAGACCATTAGCAATAGATGCCATAGCATGTTCTCTTACCCCAAAATTAATATTTCTACCTATATAGTTATCTTTAGTAAATGAAGTTAATTCATTCAAATATATCTTAGTTGATGATGAAGTATCAGCATTACCCCCTATTATTAAAGGACTAATTAAAGAATATGAATTAAGCACTTTATTAGCACTTATTCTAAGTAACTCTTCATTATCATCTGGTTTTGTATAATCAAGAGTTGTTAATTTAATAGATTTATCCGGATTAATTAACTTATTTAAAATACTCTTCTCTTCTTCATCAAGCATTTCTTTTATCTCATCAAAGTTAGTTACTAAGTCTTTATTTCTTTCTTTTATATAACTTCTAAACTCTTCTACTGCTTCATTACTGATAGTAAAAGGAATATCACGAACACCAAGAGTAGTTTTTATCTTAGATATTTCTTCCTTATCAAAACAACCTGAATGACTCTTATTACTATCAGCTAGACTAGAATCTTTACCAATCGTAGTAGCTACTTGAATAATAGTTGGTTTATCTTCTTCTTTTGCTTTTATAATAGCATCATCTATATCTTGTGGCTCATCACTTGTTGTTAAAACAGTCCAGTTCATACTTTCAAATCTTTTAGTAATATCTTCATCAAAAACATTATCTATCTTACCATCCATTGTTATTTTATTAGAATCATAAAGTACTATTAAATTATCTAGTTTTAAACTTCCAGCAAGAGATGCCGCTTCATAGCTAACTCCTTCCATCAAGTCACCATCACCACATAAACAGTAAATATTATAATCAATTACTTTTTCTTTTTTATTAATTAAAGCTTCGGTATGTTTTTCAGCTATCGCATACCCAATAGCTGTAGCAAATCCTTGTCCTAAAGGACCAGTTGTCATTTCAACCCCCGGTGTCTTCCTATATTCAGGATGACCTGGTGTTTTAGAGTTTAGTCTTCGAAAAGCTTTTAAGTCATCAAGTGATAAATCATATCCAGCAAAATAAAGGATAGAATAAAGTAAGCTAGAACCATGACCAGCACTCATTATAAATCTATCACGGTTATAAAAGTTAGGATTAGAAGCATCGAACCTTAAATGATTTAAATACAAGGTATAAAGTATAGGAGCAGCTCCTAAAACAATACCCGGATGTCCACTTCCCGCTTCTTCTATCATATCAAGACCAAGAGATTTAATCTCACCAATTATTTTTTCTTCTATCTTTTTAGATAACATTAATCATCATCCTTCTTTCCTCTAAATAAATCTAATAATAGATGCTTTTTATATCTAGACATCTTCTCAAGATAATAGCCATTGTCAAATTTAATTATATCTTTTTTAAAATCAACAGACGTAACTCTATCTAAGTTTATAATACAATTTCTATATACTTGAAAGAATCTTTCATCTAATTGTTCCTTAATCTGACTTAGACTAAGTGGTACTTCATACTCACCATGTGAAGCATAAACAATACAAATCTTACTATCTGGTTCTCTTATTATATAATATATATATTTAAGTTCTATTTTTGAATATACCCATTTTCTTTGATAGGTTAAACACCTATCTTTACCCCGATAACTTTTCATAACAATATCTAATACTTCATGCATCTTTTTAGTACAACTATCAAGTTTACTAATAAAGTCTAACACAAATAATCTATTAGTTATTATTTCATAACGGTATTCACTAAAGGAAGAAACTATTATGATAATAGAATTCCAATCTTCTAACATCTCTCTTATGTATCTAGCCGCATCTATTCCAGAACCATAATTAGTTTTAATGTCTAAGAAATATACTTTAAAACCAATTTCTTTTTTGGCTAATTCTTCAAACTCTTTATCATAACTAGCAAACGTATAAACTTTATAATCCATATCGGTATTCATCATATAGTCATCTATCTGCTTTTTCATTCCTTGTCTAAAAAATTGATCATCATCACATACAATAAAATTTAACATAGTACCTCCTTAGCCATATTCTACCAAATTGAAAGGATAAAGTCTATATTATGATTTTCTAATATCACTTATGGCTTGAGGAATAAATTTTATTGTATCTCTTGCTATATACGATATGTCATTTGTTGTTTCTAAGGCAAGAGAAGCTGAATATCCAGCAAGAAAGCTAGCAGCAGCTACTAATTTAGGTGATACTTTATTATAGCTAATAAGACCAGTTAATATTCCCGATAAGACATCACCACTTCCTGATGTTGCCATACCAGCATGACCTTCATTTACAAAGTAAGTATTATCACCATCTGTTACTATGGTAGTAGTACCTTTCAAGAGTAAAATAACTTTATTCTTTTTAGCAAAGGAAACAGCAAGCTCCATTGGATTTTCTAACACTTCTTCAACACTCTTATCAATTAGTCTTGCAAATTCTTTAGGATGTGGTGTTAAAACAACTTCACATTTTTTATTTAATAGTAAAGGCTTATCTATCATTACTAATCCAGAAGCATCTATTACTAATGGTTTCTTACTATTGATAAGTAAATAATCTAGAATCTTTTTATTCCACTCACTAATATCAAGACCTGGTCCAAATAATATTGCTGTACTATTACTTATAATAGTATCTACTTGTTCTATATTATCAAGACACATTAAAGTACTTTCTAAAAGATAAGGAGCTACTATATCTGTTAATTTTCTATCAACAACTAACGTTGCTCTTCCACTACCAGCAAGTAAACTACTTAAAGATAAATTAGCTAGTTTAATCGCTCCACTATAAGAGATACTACCACCAATTAAATAACTCTTACCATAACTACCTTTATTAGAAAAGTTTAGTCTTTCAGGAAAATACTCTTTTATATCAGTTATTTCTAAAAGATTAGTATTAGATAAAGTATCTTTATTTTTATATAATATTAATTTACCAATATAATCTTTCGCCATATTTAGAAAATGTCCCGGTTGATAAGTCTGATAAACTATTGTTTCTCTTGATTTTAATATATCCGTACCAAGTCCATTAATATTAGAAAGTGAAGTATTAATATCAATACTTACTGTTCTATCAAGCCTATTTAATCTAGTTATAGTCTCTTTATCTAGATATTTACTACTACCTAGAAAATCAAAGATATAGTCAAACTCTTCTATCTTTATATTATTATTATAAACAGTAAGATTAGAAAATTCTCTCTTAAAGATATCTAAATATTTAATTTTTTCTTCGCTTATCAGTAATAATGGTTTATTTATTCTTCTTTCTTGATGATAGCGTTTTAATAAGTCTTTTAATTCTTCTTTACTTAAGATATTATTCTTTATAATTATACTTAACATATTCCACCCCTATTTATATAGTATATCTAAATCTACTAGAGTATCTATTCCCTCTACTTTACCTCTATCAGTCTTTTGCCAAACATTATAGTCTTTCTGATAGGTAGTAGTATCTGTATAGTGTGCTAACCAAGTAGCATAGTTATTATTAGTGAAAACATTTTCTAAGTAGTATTTACTACCATATAACATTCCTTGATAATTTTCTTTTTCAATAGCAGTAAGGAATGTTTCTACTACTTCTTCTAGATGATAAAATGATAGATTAAATTCTTGATAGATAGAAAAGTTTTCCCAATCAAAAACTATAGGTAGAGCAAGGTCATTTCCATTTAATTCTTTTAAGACAAACTCTGCTTCCTTCTTAGCATCTTTTTTATTTTTAGCATAAGAATAGAAATAAACTCCTGTCTTAATTCCTACTTTCTTAAAGCCTTCTATATTTCTTTTAAATTTAGGATCAAGGATAAACTCACCATCTATTCCACTTCTTGTCCCTATTCTAAGGAATGCAAATTCAACACCGGATTCTTTTACTTTATCATAATCAATATCACCTTGCCACTTAGATACATCTATACCAATCAAAGTATTATCAGACTTATTTTCATTATAAAAGTCTTTAAAATCAACTGTTTCTTTATTACTAGATCCTTGATAATCACTCTTTTCTCTTACTGTAATAGTAAAATCTTTTTTAGTAACATTACCACTAGAATCTATCGCTTCATAGACTAAAGGATAATCACCTAGTGTATTAAAGTCATAGTTACCCACTACTTGACAAGTAGGATTATCATCATAGTTATCCCCACAAAATACTTCTTTAGCAAAGTCTTCTGTTGAACCTAAATCAACATAATATAGACTACTTAAAGAGATAACTGGTGGAGTTTTATCTACTACTTCATAGGTAAAGGTATAACTAGCTAGACGGTTATCATCATTCTTATAGTTAAGAGTATAAGAGTGTTTTCCTACTTTTTTAGTATCTAACTTTTTATTCTTAAAAGTACCGTTAATTGATTTAATAACACTATCTAGTTCTACATTACTATAAACATCAAAAGTCAAATCATCACTTAAACTTACTTCTACTTTAACTTTCTGATTAGCTAGAAAGATAATAGTAATAATTAATAAACTAGCTACTAAGAAAAGAGCTATTATTGATTTTCGCATTCCTCTTTTTTCATCTCCTCTTTTAATCTATATAAGAAGTTTAAAGCATCCATTGGACTCATCTCTAACGGATTAATTGCCTTTATTTTGTCTAGGTATTTATCATCTTTATTAATCTCTTCTTCTTTTTCTAAATCAAATAAACTAGTCTGCGTATAAATAGTTTCTCTCTTTTCTTGATTTTCATACATTTCAAGTATTTCTTCTGCTCTTTTTATTAAAGATTTAGGAAGATTAGCAAGACTTGCTACATTAATACCATAACTCTTATCAACTGATCCGTTTTTAATTTTATGAAGAAATGTTAGTTTACCATCTTCTTCAATTGCTGATACATGAACATTCTTTAAATGTGATAAATTACTAGATAATAGTGTTAGCTCATGATAGTGAGTAGAAAATAGTGTCTTAGCTCCAATATTATCATGGATATATTCAAGTATTGCTTGAGCAAGACTCATTCCATCATATGTAGCAGTACCTCTTCCTAACTCATCAAATAAGATTAAACTGTTCTTAGTAGCTCTTGATATTGCCATATTAGCTTCTTTCATCTCAACCATAAAAGTACTTTCTCCACTAACTAAATCATCACTAGCCCCTATTCTTGTAAATATTTTATCAAATATTGGTATAACACAACTCTTAGCAGGTACAAAAGAACCTATTTGAGCCATAATTACAGTAATAGCAAGCTGACGCATATAAGTTGATTTACCAGCCATATTAGGTCCTGTAATAAGTAAGATAGAAGTATCTTGATCCATTAAAATATCATTAGCAACATACTTTTCATTCTTCTTAGCCATTACTTCTTCTACTACTGGATGACGACTCTCTACTATCTTTATTTCATTCTTATTACTTAATGTAGGTTTCACAAAATGATAAGTATCTGCTACAAATGATAAAGAAGAAAGCATATCAATCTCTGCTAAAACATTAGCACACTTCTGTAAAGGTACAACATATCTTTTAACTACTTCTCTTATTTGCATAAATAACTGATACTCTAAATTAATTATCTTTTCTTCAGCTCCTAAGATAATACTTTCTTTCTCTTTTAATTCTTTAGTAGTAAATCTTTCACAATTAGATAGAGTCTGTCTTCTATCATAACCAAACTCTTCTTTTACTAAATTACACTGTCCTTTACTTATCTCAATATAATAACCAAAGACTTTATTGTAACCAACCTTTAAGTTCTTAATACCAGTTCTTTCCTTTTCTTTTTGTTCAAGCTCTAATAAGAAGTCTTTACTACCACTTGATAAGTCTCTTAATTCATCTAACTCACTATTATAACCTTTCTTTATCAAGTTACCTTCTTTTAAAGAGATAGGTGGTTCTTCATTTAAACTACTATCTAATAATGACACTAAATCATCAAATATTTCTAGTTCTTTATCATACTTTATCTCTTCTAATATTTTTTTAACCGTAGGTAGAGCTTTTAAACTAGAATTTAACTGTAGTAAATCTCTAGCATTTAAATTACCATAACAAACTCTTCCGATAAGTCTTTCTATATCATAGACTTGGTTTAAACTTTTCTTTAAATCGTCTCTTAAAATAAATTCTGTTTGTAATACTTCTATATAATGATATCTTCGCTCTAATTCTTTTCTATCTACTAATGGAAACTCTAAATTCTTTCGTAGTAATCTACTACCCATAGCAGTTTGATTCTTATCAAGTAACCATAAAAGACTATAAGTTTTCTCTCTTAATCTTAAAGTTTCAGTTAATTCAAGATTTCTTTTAGTATGTTCATCTAATAATAAATGATTATTAATAAGTTCTACTTTAGCTTCTTGTAAATGCGATAAATCACCTTTTTTAGTATCTACTATATAAGCAAGTAAATGTTTAATGCCTTGTTCTTTCCTTAAGTCTTTTAAATTTTTATAAATATATTTATACTTTTCTTCTTCATTATATATATTATAGATGGTAACATTTAACTGATAAGTCTTTCTAAGGGTATTAATAAAGTTTCTATCTATTTCATCACTTACAATTATCTCTCCAAAACCATGTCTAATAATCTCTTGTAATAGTTCTTGTAAACTATCATTTAAAACAGTGACATATATCTCTCCTGTAGATATATCAGCATAGCTTAAAGTATAAGTATTAGCTGTATAAGTAATTGAGGCTAAAAAGTTATTCTTAGTATCATCTATCGAACTATCTAATCTAGTTCCTCTAGTTACTATTTGAATAACTTCTCTTTTAACCATATCTTTAGTAAGTTTAGGATCTTCTACTTGTTCAACAATAGCTACTTTATAACCCATATCAACTAACTTATCAAGATATCCTTCATAAGCTTTAAAAGGGATTCCACACATCGGAACTTTTTCTTCTAGTCCTGCTTGTTTTCCAGTCAAAGTTAATTCTAACACTTTAGATGCTAAAATAGCATCATCAAAAAACATCTCATAAAAGTCTCCTAAGCGAAAAAAAATAATCGCATCAGGATTTTCATCTTTTATATTCATCCACTGTAACATTACAGGGCTCAGCTTAGTTCTATCTACTTCGTTTCTTAACATAATTTCACTTCCAACTTCTAACACCATCTATTATAGCTAAAATTTTGTTTTTGAACAAGAAAATTCGTGATAAAATAAGTCCTAGGAAGTGACTAACTATAAGAAGTCAAGTCAATTTCATCAAAAATCTTAAAAAGATTTTTGTTACACGCCAAAAAGATTTTAAAAATGTAAATT